>Ga0207084_1059_pt1 | contig 27197 bp, 25 predicted proteins | sample Alteio_BWMinHeat_55_FD_153543 | JGI IMG/M metagenome (GOLD analysis project Ga0207084, IMG submission 153543) | Enriched cells from forest soil in Barre Woods Harvard Forest LTER site, Petersham, Massachusetts, United States -... | ecosystem: Environmental > Terrestrial > Soil > Temperate forest >...
ACTCCCCTCACCTTGCAAGCTGTATCAGGACACCCCGTGCATGATGATTTATTTGATCTGCAGGCGGAAGCTGCGATGGGGCATATTGAATTAGCACGCTGGGCAGATGCGGTTTTAATTGCGCCAGCCACGGCTGATTTTATTGCAAGATTAACCCATGGTAATGCAAATGATTTATTAACAACGCTTTGTGTTGCCACCAAAGCGCCCATTGCTGTTGCGCCAGCCATGAATCAGGCCATGTGGAAACATAGCTTGACCCAGGAAAATGTGCAAGCTCTAGCTGATAGGCAAATTCATTTTTTTGGCCCAGGTTCAGGCAGCCAAGCCTGTGGTGATATCGGCTTTGGCCGCATGTTGGAACCGACAGAACTCCTTGAAAAACTAAATGAACTTTTTGCAACGGGTCTTCTTGCTGGCTTAAACGTGTTAGTGACTGCGGGGCCTACGCATGAACATATCGACCCAGTCCGTTTTATGACCAATGGCAGTTCAGGCAAGATGGGTTATGCGCTGGCTCAAGCTGCTCTTGAAGCAGGGGCTGCTGTGAGCTTGGTGAGTGGCCCTGTACATTTAGCGCCACCCTCTCATTGTACTTACCTGCCTGTTGTCAGCGCTCAAGAAATGTATGAGACCGTGATGAGAAAAATAGCGGAATGTGATATCTTTATCTCTGTTGCGGCAGTCAGCGATTATCGAGCAGAAACTATAGCCCAGCAAAAAATCCATAAACATGAAACGGTATTACCACTCGTGTTAACACGTAATCCTGACATTGTGAGTGCAGTTTCACAATTAGCTCGCAAACCTTTTATTGTTGGCTTTGCAGCAGAAACAGAAAATATGCTCGAACAAGCGCAAGCTAAACGGCAACGTAAAAATATGGATATGATTATCGCTAATGCCGTTCAGCTTGGCATGGGCAAGGATGATAATGCAGTCACCATCATCAAAGCTGACAATAGCAAAGTTTCTTTACCATTGATGCACAAAACGCAAGTAGCGCGACAACTCATTACTTTTATCGCTAATGAATTTACATCGAGGAAAATGTCATGCAAGACGCAGCACGAACAAATGTAATCACGTTAGATTCATCACCTACTCACTCTATCCAATTAAAAATATTGGATCCACGCATTGGCAGGGAATTTCCTCTGCCGCGTTATGAAACTGAGCAGGCAGCAGGCTTGGATTTACGTGCCTGCTTACAAGAATCCCTCACCATTGAACCAGGACAAACCCATTTGCTTCCGACTGGTATTGCAATTTATATCGGCGATCCCCATTTAGCCGCCGTTATTTTGCCTCGCTCTGGTTTGGGACATAAGCATGGTTTAGTCTTAGGCAATTTAGTGGGCTTGATTGATGCTGATTATCAAGGCCCTTTGATGGTCTCATGTTGGAACAGAGGTCATGCTGCTTACACGGTTGCGCCAGGCGATCGTATTGCTCAACTCGTTTTTCTACCTATCGTTCGTGCAGCATTTTCCGTGGTTGATGAATTTGCGGCAACTGAGCGTGGTGCAGGTGGTTTTGGTCATTCGGGGAATAATTAAATGCGCCGTGCTCTTGCTCATTCTCGTCATTTAAATCAAGGTATTTTTCGTACCTATGATATTCGCGGCATTGTTGATGAAACATTGACAATAGAAACAGTTTTTCTGATTGGCTGTGCCTTTGGTTCGCTGGTGCGTGAATCGGGTGATGATCAAGTGACTATCGCGCGCGATGGCCGCCTGTCTAGTCCAGTCTTAGCGAATACCTTAAGTGATGGCATTCGCGCTTCTGGCTGTGATGTTGTCAATCTTGGCATGGTACCGACACCCTTACTTTATTATGCCGTGCATGATTCAAATAAACGCTCTGGTGTGATGTTAACGGGTTCGCATAATCCACCTAATTATAACGGCATGAAAATGGTGGTGCAGGGTGTCACACTTTCAGAAGAAGGTATTCAAGCACTCTATCAGCGTATTATTCGTAAAAAATTTTCCAAGGGTTCTGGTATTTATCAAGAATCTCATGTGGTTGATCGCTACATCCATGATGTCGTATCTAACATACAATTAAAAAGACAATTAAAAGTCGTGATTGATGCGGGCAATGGTGTCACTGGTATGATTGCACCACAATTATTTCGAGCGTTAAATTGCGAAGTACATGAATTATTTTGTGAAGTCGATGGACATTTTCCTAATCATCATCCCGATCCCAGTTCCGCCGATAATTTACAAGATTTAATTCACATGGTGCGTGAACGCAAGGCTGATGTTGGTCTTGCCTTTGATGGTGATGGTGATCGTTTAGGTATTGTCACGCAGGATGGTGAAATCATTTGTGCTGATCGCGTGCTCATGGTATTTGCGCGTGCCTTACTCGCACAACGGAAAAATGTAAAAATTATTTTTGATGTGAAATGCACAGATCATTTGCCTGATTTGATTACATCATTAGGCGGTCAACCTATCATGTGGAAGACAGGACACTCTTTAATTAAAGCAAAAATGGCGGAAACAAAGGCATTATTAGCGGGTGAAATGAGCGGACATTTTTTCTTTAAAGATAGATGGCATGGTTTTGATGATGCCTTATATGCCGGTGCACGTTTATTAGAAATACTGGCAGAACAGCCAGCAGAATCAGCATCCATTTTTTCTTCTATTCCAAACAGTGTTAATACACCGGAATTAAAAGTCTTGGTAGCAGATGAAGAAAAATTTGATTTGATGCAAAGCTTAATTTCGCAGGCAAATTTTGCCGAGGCAAAAGAAGTGATGACGATTGATGGCTTACGCGTTAACTTTGCTGATGGTTGGGGACTAGTGCGGCCATCTAATACCACACCTTATTTAATTTTAAGATTCGAAGCCTTAAATGAAACGATTTTAGCTCATATTCAAGCCTTGTTTCGCAAGTGGATGCTATCAGTCAGACCTGATTTGGAATTACCTTTTTGAACAATTATGATCTTGTCATTGTTGGCGGCGGTATAGTGGGTGCTGCGCTTGCTTGTGCGCTAGCACAGAAAACTTCTTTATCGATTGCCATCATCGAAGCGCAATCTGATTTTCCTCAATGGTCAGCAACACATTATCATCATCGTGTCAGCGCCATTGCACTTTCTTCAACGCATTTTTTTCAATCCATGCAAGTATGGCAGCTGATGCAGCAGCAGCGTGTGAGCCCCTTCACACAAATTCGTGTTTGGGATGGGCAGCATAGCAATATTCATTTTGATAGTGCTGAAATGGCTGAATCTGTGCTTGGATATATCATTGAAAATATCGTCATTCAATCAGCCCTGCTTGAAAAAATAAAACAGTATCCGCAAATTCATTATGTGACAGGCAAATTAATCGCTTATGAAAATTCACAATTACACACGGAGAAGGGAGAAATTTTTTCCGCGCCTTTATTGGTTGCTGCAGATGGCGCGCATTCTTGGTTGCGTGCGCAAGCTGGTATTGAAGTTGATCATTATGATTATGCACAGACAGCCTTGGTGGCAACTGTTCGCACTGAATTAGCGCATGAAAAAAGTGCGAGGCAAATCTTTTTGCCAACAGGGCCGCTTGCCTTTTTACCCTTAGTGGATCCGCATTTATCATCCATCGTTTGGTCGTTGCCCCAAGAAGAAGCCAAGCGTGTATTGATGTTAGATGAAGAAGTATGTAAACAGGAATTAGCTAAGGCATTTGCTAATCATGCGGGTGCTATTTTGCGAATAGAAGATCGTCATATCTTTCCCTTAAAAAAACAGGCTGCGAAACAATATGTAAAAGATGGCATTGTATTGATTGGCGATGCGGCGCATGTCATTCATCCCCTGGCGGGTCAGGGCGTGAATATGGGTTTGGCCGATGCAGCAAAATTAGCTGACTTAATAAGCGCGGCAATTAAAAATCGCAGACAGTGGGCGGGTAGAGCAAATTTAAGGGCTTATGAACGTTGGTGTCGAGGTGAGCATTTTGCCATGATGCAGGGCGTGGATTTATTGAAAACTGTTTTTGCAAGTGATAAGGCAGCGGTGCAAGGTTTGCGTTCATGGGGGGTTAATGCGATGAATGCCTGTCAGTGGTTGAAGAGGATAGTGATGCGGTATGCGGTGTGAAGGTTGTTAAAAGCGTTCGTCGTAAAAAGCACTCCTCGCAACGACGAACGCCTGCGCAACGACGAACGCTTTTATAACAACGAGTACTTGAGTGAACGGCAATTCTAGTATTCTCCCCCGCAAAACGCTATAATTTCGCCCTCTAACAAACCGCACAATGAAGGGATGAACACGTGGGAAAACGAACCGCATTTTATGATTTACACCTCAAAGCAAATGCAAAAATCGTCGATTTTGCCGGCTGGGAAATGCCCCTGCATTATGGATCGCAAATTCAAGAACACCATCAAGTTAGGCGGCAGGCAGGCATGTTTGATGTTTCCCATATGGGTATTGTCGATTTGCATGGCAGTGAGGTAGCCGCTTATTTACGCTATTTGCTCGCAAACAATATTGATCGTCTCGCAGAAGGCAAGGCACTCTACACTTGCATGTTGAATGAACAGGGCGGTGTGATCGATGATTTAATCGTCTATAAAATCGCAGCAGATTTTTATCGTTTAGTCATTAATGCAGGCACCCGAGAAAAAGATCTCGCCTGGATGAAAAAACAAGCTGCTTCTTTCAAAATCGAAATCAAAGAACGCATTGATCTTGCCATGCTAGCGATTCAAGGCCCCTTGATTAAAGAAAAATTGAAATTTATTCTAGCGCCCGATCAAGCTCAACTCTTGCAGAATTTAAAAACTTTTAGTTTTGCCATGATTAAGGATTGGTTTATTGCGCGCACGGGTTATACCGGTGAAGATGGTTATGAAATTATTTTTCCCGTGCAAGACGCAGATAAATTATGGTCTGCTTTTCTTGATGCGGATATTGTTCCTTGCGGATTAGGTGCGCGTGATACCTTGCGTTTAGAAGCAGGTTTGAACTTATATGGTTCGGATATGGATGAAAGCGTGACACCCTTAGAATCTAATCTTGCTTGGACTGTCGTTATGGATCCTAAAGAAAGAAGGTTTATTGGCCGAGAAGCATTAGAACAGCAAACAAAGGAAGGTATTAAACGCCGTTTAGTTGGATTGGTCTTAGATGGCCCTGGCGTGATTCGTAATCATCAAAAAGTCATTATCAAAAATGATGGCGAAGGTGAAGTGACGAGCGGCGGCTATTCTCCCACCTTGGAGAAAAGTATTGCGCTTGCCCGTGTACCAGCCGCAATTGGTACAAATTGCGTTGTTGAAATTCGTAATAAAGAAGTGCCAGCGCAAGTGATCAAGCCGCCTTTTGTTAAGCAAGGTAAAAAAATATTTTAAATTGGATGGAGAAATACACGTGAGTAAGATACCCCAAGAACTACAATACACAAAAACCCATGAATGGCTACGTAAAGATGAAGAATTTATCACGATTGGTATCACCGATCATGCACAAACCATGTTGGGTGATTTAGTCTATGTTGAATTACCCGAAATCGAATCGAGCTTTGATAATGGAGAAGAATGTGCCGTTGTAGAATCTGTCAAAGCAGCGGCTGATATTTACTGTCCCGTGCCAGGCGAAGTGATCGAAGTTAATGAGGAAGTGATTGAAAATCCGCAATTAATTAATCAAGACCCCTATGGCAAGGGTTGGTTATTTCGCGTCAAACCAGAACATATGCCAGTGGGTTTATTAGATGCCGGTGAATATTCAAAAGTCGTGGCTTCAGAAGCACATTAATTTAATGAAAGAGGTGATGCCATGCCCTTTATTCCTCATACTGAGCAAGACATTCAAGAAATGCTGGCCGTTATTGGTATACAAAAAATAGAAACTTTGTTTGATGAAATTCCCGATTCATTACGGCAAGTTTCCTTAGATAGCATTCCATCAGGTATTTCGGAAATGGAACTGGGCCGTTTAATGCGTGAGCGAGCTAAACTGGATGCTGATTTAATTTGCTTTATGGGTGCTGGTGCTTATGAGCATCATATTCCCGCAGCTGTCTGGGAAATAGCAACTCGCGGTGAATTTTATACGGCTTATACGCCTTATCAAGCAGAAGCCAGTCAGGGAACTTTGCAATTAATTTATGAATTTCAAACCATGATGGCGAGCTTGATGTCTTTGGAAGTCTCCAATGCTTCTTTGTATGATGGGGCATCTGCTTTGGCAGAAGCGGTATTAATGGCAGTGCGCTTGTCAGGTAAGCATACAAAATTGAATATCTTGCTGCCGAAAACAATTCATCCGCATTATCATCAAGTCGTCAAAGCCATCGTTAATCAACAAGGCATTCATCTCATTGATGTTCCCTACGATCGAAAATCTGGCAAGATCGATATGGCAGCTTTAAATGCTTTATCAACAGAAGAAGTGGCTGCTCTCGTTATCCCTCAGCCTAATTTTTTTGGTGTCTTAGATGATGTTGATCAACTGACTGATTGGGCACGAGAAAAAAATATGCGATCGATTGCAGTTGTCAATCCTACTGCCATGGCCTTGCTAAAACCACCGGGTCAATGGGGCAAGGAAGGCGTCGATATAGCTTGCGGAGAAGGGCAGCCGCTCGGTATTCCTCTTGCATCAGGCGGTCCCTATTATGGATTTCTATGCTGTAAGAAGGCCCATGTGCGTCAAATGCCAGGTCGAATTGTGGGTCGCACGACTGATAAAGAAGGTAAACCAGGCTATGTTTTAACACTGCAAGCACGTGAGCAGCATATTCGTCGCGCAAAAGCGACTTCAAACATTTGTACCAATCAAGGTTTGATGGTAACAGCCTCTACCATTTACATGAGTTTGATGGGGCCGATTGGTTTGCGTCACATTGCCAATCTTTGTCATCAACAAACGCGGGAAATGCTAGCGCAATTAACAGCGATTCCTGGCGTGGAACAAGTCTTTCCAACCGCGCCATTTTTTCATGAAATTGTTTTGCGTTTACCGCAGCCAGCAGAAGAAGTGTTGGCCAGTTTGGCAAAGCGGCGTATTCAAGCGGGCTTTGATTTAAGCGCATTTTATCCTGAATGTGAAAATTGCATCTTGCTTTGCGCGACAGAAACAAAAACGGTGAAAGATATCGAATGGCTCGCGCAAAACATGCGTGATGTGCTGAGCAATAATGTCATCAATGGAGGCCCCATCGCATGTCAGGCTTAATTTTTGAAACCTCACGCAAAGGTCGTTTAGCAAGGGCGCAATGGCCAACACAAATTAACAAAGATTGTGATGATATTCCTTCTGCTCTATTGCGAAAGGATGTGCCGCGCTTGCCAGAAATGTCTGAATTACAAGTCGTCAGACATTATACCAATCTTTCCAAGCGAAATTTTTCTATCGATACGCAATTCTATCCACTCGGTTCTTGTACCATGAAATATAATCCGCGTGGTGTGAATCGTCTTGCTTCATTAGAAGGTTTTTTGCAGCATCATCCTCTATCACGTGAGGAACATAGCCAGGGGTTTATGGCTTGTGCCTATGAGTTACAGGAAATATTAAAAACAGTGACTGGTATGAAAGGCGCAGCACTTTCTCCCATGGCAGGTGCTCAAGGTGAATTTGCAGGTGTTGCCATGATCCATGCCTATCATCGTGCACGCGGCGATAATAAGCGTGATGAAATTTTAGTGCCGGATGCTGCGCATGGAACCAATCCTGCTTCTGCTGTGCAATGCGGTTATAAGGTTCGTGAAATTCCAACCGATGCAGATGGCAATGTTGATATTGAAGCCTTAAAAGCAGCGCTTGGCCCTCAGACTGCCGGCATCATGTTAACCAATCCTTCAACGCTTGGTGTATTCGAACAAAAGATTCAGGAAATTGCCAAGCTTGTTCATCAAGCGGGTGGTTTGCTTTATTATGATGGCGCTAATTTTAATGCGATTTTAGGCAAGGTGCGTCCAGGTGATATGGGTTTTGATGTTGTGCATTTGAATTTACATAAAACCTTTGCGACGCCGCATGGCGGTGGTGGTCCTGGTAGTGGTCCCGTGGTTGCTAATGAACGCTTACTGCCTTATTTACCCATTCCACGCGTGACCAAAGAAGGCGAGCATTATCGTTGGCTAACAGAAAAAGATTGCCCAGAATCCATCGGTCGTTTATCAACCTTCATGGGAAATGCAGGCATTATCATGCGTGCTTATTTATATGCGCGGCTCTTAGGAAAAGAAGGCTTGCATCGCATTGCTGAATTTGCCACCTTGAATGCAAATTATTTATTAGCACGTTTGCGCGCGGCTGGATTTACGCTCGCCTATCCTGATCGCAGAGCCAGTCATGAATTTATTATCACTTTAAAAAATGAAGCGAAAACCTTGCATATTAGTGCCTTAGATGTGGCCAAGCGTTTGTTGGATTATGGTTTTCATGCACCCACCATGTATTTTCCTTTGATTGTGCCAGAATGTTTATTGATTGAACCAACGGAAACAGAAAGCAAAGATGTGCTAGATGCCTTTGCTGATGTGCTGATTCGTATTATGGAAGAAGCGCGCAGCAATCCTGAGTTATTGAAAAATGCACCGCATAGTTTGCCGGTACGTCGTTTGGATGAGGTCAAGGCGGCGAGGGAGTTGGATTTGGTGTATGAGGGGTGAACGGTTGCTGTAAAGGCCCCGTAATTCGTTGATGAAAAATAGAAGTAAAGCATTCAAATATGAAATAGTCGTTTAGTAAGGAAGCCTTCCCCACCGGGGGAAGGTGCCCAACGGGCGGATGGGGGAATAAAAAAGCAAGCGATTATTGATATTCCCCCATCCGCCTTTGGCACCTTCCCCCGGTGGGGGAAGGCTTCCTTACTAAACGACTATTTCATATTTGAATGCTTTACTTCTATTTTTCATCAACGAATTATGGAACCCTTACAACAACGACGAACGTTTTTATAAGGACGCACCTCTTTGCAATGACGAACACCACCTACCTCCCCAAACAACTCGGCACATAAAAGACCGACTTAACTTCTCGCTCCCCAACCTTACTCCAAACCGATCCAAATTTTTCATAAAACAGGCTTAAATGTCCTACATGATCTTTGCGATTTACTTTTAATTTAATTGTCCATACCCCAGTATGTGGATCCGGCCGATAAGTAAAACCAGTTTCGCCTTCTGAGGCTACCAAAGTTGCTTTATCAAAAGCTTTCCTTAATTTTTGAAACTTAACTTTGTCGCCAACTAATTTCCATATTCGATCTTCATCAAAAAGCACATAGAGATCTTTAGCATAGGCGTGCTGATAATGATGGTCAGAAGATAATTTAACAATATTAGAGATGAGGTCATTTGAATTATAAGTATAGGAGAGATTGCCTTTGAACCAAGTAAGGCTCACATTAACTTGAGTAGCGGATAAACTGGTTTGTGATAGATCGTTGATGGAGTCTGTTACTTCTTCTTTTTTGGCGAGGATTCTTTGCTGTCTTTTGCTAATCTTAATAACATAGGGCCCGCTGGTATCTTTAAACTGTCTATAATAATCAGAAAGTTTACTGCTATCTTTTCCCTTTCCCTTATCTTTTTCTTTATCTTTTTCCTTTTCCTTATCTTTTGAAATGGAAGACTGAGCATGCTGCCTATCATTTACTGCTTCCACTCTGTCATCAAGCAAGCAATTTAAAATTTTTAAAGAAATAAGCTGATTTAACAAGGATAAATGCAGGTCTTTTTCATTGTCAGTTTCATAACTGTCCGTCCATGCTCCATACCAGTTTATCGCGTCTTTAAAGACACTTATCAGGGGAATTGCCAGGGTGGCGCCAATAATCGAGAAATGTAAGATCACATTGCTGGAACCTAGTCCATACCAAATAAATAGACCGATAGGTAGCAGTGCCACAAGGCCAAAAGGCCCCTTGAGTATGCCAGTTATTGTATCTGAATTCGCGGTATATCCATCCTCGCATGCTTCTGCAAAATTATCCGTGGTAAAATTGAAGCGAGTCAGTTTGTTTCGAGTGATAAAAAATATTTTCAATTCATCGTGTTTCATTCTTTCTTCATCGTTGATGGAAAGAAAATCATAAACCTGATTGCCATCGCGATAAATTTGATTGAATACACCAAACATATGAGTCTTGCGTGCAGCGCTTAATTCATCGATCTCAGCATTTTCCATGAGTGTCTTTGAGGTATTTATTAATAAGGATTCAGCGCATTTGCGCACAAATTTTCTTTCTAAAAAAGGAGAGAATATTTTTTCAAGATGATTATCAATGTCTCTGTGATTTATCCGATCTTTGCCAAATTGTTCTTTTAAAAAGGGTTCAAATAAATTACGCAATGCTTTGATCAGAAATGCTGACTGTACTTTTTGCAAAGCAGTTTCGTTATCGATGGACCAAGCACCATAAATATATTTGCGAAGAATAGATCTCATCTGATTTAAAATACTTGAATCAGCTGAGATAATTCGATCAATCATCGCTTCTTTTATTTGATAAAAAAGCTTGGCTTCTTCTTTACTTTTCTCTAATTGCTGCACTTGCGCGCGAGCACGTTCTGCTTTAACAGCAGCTAATTTTCTTGCATTTGACATGGCGGTCACTCCTCGTTTAAAAGTGCTTAACCCGCGCGTTTTCTCTCATGTTCTTTTAAGAATTTTTTACGTACGCGGATCGATTGTGGTGTTACTTCAACTAATTCATCATCTTCAATAAATTCCAATGCTTGTTCCAATGAAAGCAAGATGGGTGGAATTAAAATAATATTTTCATCAGAACCCGCAGCACGGATATTGGTCAGTTGTTTTGCCTTGCAGACATTGACAACTAAATCATTGTCACGTGTATGCACACCAACGACCATGCCTTCATAAACTTCAGTTTGCGGCACGATTAACATGCGGCCGCGTTCTTGTAAGTTAAAAAGAGAATAGGCCAGTGCGATGCCTTGTTGATTGGAAATCAAGACGCCGTTTTGTCGATGCGGCATTTCACCTTTAGCAGCAACACCATAGTGGCTAAACACATGGTGCATAATGCCAGTGCCTGAAGTCATCGTGAGAAAGTCAGTATGAAAACCAATTAAAGCACGTGATGGGATGATATAGTCCAAGCGAATTCGGCCCTTATCATCAGAGATCATATTTTTTAAATCACCGCGGCGGCCACCCAATTTTTCCATGATGGCGCCTTGGAATTCGGTGGGAACATCAATCGCCAAGCTTTCATAGGGTTCGTGTAATTCGCCATCGACCATTTTGGTGATGACTTCTGGGCGAGAGACAGCTAATTCATAGCCTTCACGACGCATATTTTCAATGAGAATAGAAAGATGCAATTCACCGCGGCCAGATACTTTGAATTTATCAGGGTCACTGGTTTCTTCTACGCGCAAGGCAACATTGTGTAATAATTCTTGATAAAGACGATCACGAATTCTTCGGCTAGTAACATACTTGCCTTCTTTACCAGCAAAGGGCGAAGTGTTGACTTGAAAGGTCATGTTGACAGTGGGTTCATCAACCGTGAGTGCTGGCAAGGCTTCTATGTTATTGAGATCGCATAAGGTATCAGAAATTTTAAGCGCATCAATGCCAGTGACAGCAACAATGTTACCAGCGTAGGCAATAGGAACTTCAGTGCGATCAAGCCCTAAATATTCTAAGACTTGTAAGATGCGGCCTTGACGTGTATTGCCTTCACGATCAATCACAGCAACGGGCATATTTGTTTTAACTTGACCGCGAGTAATTCTGCCAATACCAATCGTGCCAACATAACTTGAATAATCCAAAGTAGAAATTTGCATTTGGAAGGGACCTTCAAGATTGACATCAGGTGCAGGCACATGTTTAACAATAGTTTCGAATAAGGGCGTCATGTCTGTGCTTTGCTGATCTAAATCTAGCGTGCCATAGCCAAGCAAGGCAGAGGTATAAACCACAGGGAAATCTAATTGCTCATTGGTCGCGCCAAGGTTGTCGAATAGATCAAAGACTTGATCCATGACCCAATCAGGGCGGGCACCGGGACGGTCAATTTTATTGATGACAACAATCGGGCGCAATCCGCGAGCAAAGGCTTTTTGCGTGACGAAACGGGTTTGCGGCATGGGGCCATCAACCGCATCGACCAATAATAATACAGAGTCAACCATGGAAAGAATACGTTCGACTTCGCCGCCAAAGTCAGCATGGCCGGGGGTATCGACAATATTGATACGATAATCACCCCAGTTAAGCGCAGTATTCTTCGCGAGAATGGTAATGCCGCGTTCTCGTTCTAAATCATTGCTATCCATAACTCGTTCAGTATTTGTGACTTTTTTGGAAAGACTCGCTGTTTGTTGTAATAGCTTATCAACGAGTGTTGTTTTACCATGATCGACATGGGCGATGATGGCAATATTGCGTAATTTTTCTACCACGGTAATCCACCTAAGGCTTGCTAAAAAGGGTGAACATTCTACCTGAAGTGAGGATACATGAAAATAAAAATTGAGAGGCGGGACGCGCCAACAGCAGAATTATTCGTGAAAATAATGGGTGAGCAAGAAGAAGATGCTGCTAAAAATCGTCCTACGGCCTTTATTTTACCTGGCGGCCCAGGAGCAGATCATAGTGTCTATCTTACTTATGCCTGTCTAAAAACGGTTGCTGATTTGGTCTTTCATGATCCTCGCGGCTGTGGTCAAAGTGATAAAAATGAACTCTCAGATTGTTCAATGAATAATTATATTGAAGATGTGGAAGCGATTCGCGAGCATTTGGGATTAAAGAAAATTACGGTGATTGGTAAATCTTATGGATCGATGTGCGCACTCGGCTATGCACTGCGTTATCCTGATAGGGTAGAAAAATTAGTCTTAGCTGCGGGCGCACCCTCCTATCATTTTCTTGAAACAGCAAAGGAAAATCTCAAACGCTTTGGTTCAAAAGAACAAGTAAAAATAGCTGAAAAATTATGGACGGGTAGTTTTGCTAGCCGCGAAGAATTACTGGAATATTTCCGTTTGACCCAGCCGCTTTATTCAGTGAAGGCGCGTAGTCATTCAAACAAGACGGACTTGAATAAGAAGAGTAATCAATTTTCCTATGAGGTATTAAACGAAGGATTTCGTCAGCGATTTTGGCATTTTGATTATGAAAATGTGTTGATTCAATTGCAGTGCCCAACCTTAGTGTTGGCGGGTAAAGAAGATTGGGTAAATGATGTTTCACATGCGATCTTTATGGCTGAACGTATTCCTCATAGCCGTTTGCATATCTTTGAGCAGGCGAGTCATGCGATGGAGGCGGATAAGGGGGAAGAGTTTTTTCAGGTGATTGCGGATTTTATTGGGTGAGGGGTTGTACTGCGAAAGCCTTCGTCATTACGCAGGTGTTCGTCGTTGCGAGGAGTGCTTTTTACGACGAAGCAATCCAGGCTTCGACTTTTATAAAAAAAGCAATATTTGATAAAAGTCGAAGCCTGGATTGCTTTGCCGCGCTGCGCTCGCAACCGTAAAAAGCACTCCTCGCAACGACGAACACCTGCGTAATGACGAGCATACACCCCACCTAATCCGCATACATAAACTGCTGCGCCTGCTCATATTCCTCAAGTGTATTCACTTCCAGCGTCTTCTCATTCGTCAGACAAACTCGAATTTTATACCCATGTTCTAATACACGTAATTGTTCTAATGATTCTGCTTTTTCTAAAGGCGTTGCAGGCAAGTTTTTATAAAGCTTTAAGAAATCACGACGGAAGGCATATAAGCCCATGTGATTATAAACAGGTGCCTGTTCTTCTGTTCGATAATAGGGAATTGGTGAGCGTGAGAAATAAATTGCATTGCCATGTAAATCAGTAATGACTTTAACACTGCCAGCAGACGTATATTTATCTTTTGCGAGTGGATAGGCAAGCGTGGTCATATCGGGTGTCTCACCGTTTAAATAAGGTGTGACTAGCGATTGCAGCATATGCGGCTTAATGAAGGGTTCGTCGCCTTGCAAGTTGATAATGATATCCATTTGCGGGTAGCGTTCTGCGACGACGGCTGTTCGTTCTGAACCATTGGGCAGATCGGGATCGGTCATCTCTACACGGCCGCCAATCTTTAAAATGACATCGGCAATTTCATCGCTATCCGTTGCGACAATAACATCTGTTAACACTTTACAACGAATTGCATTTTCATATGTCCATTGAATCATAGGCTTACCTTGAATCGGTAAGAGGGCCTTGCGTTGCAATCGTGTGGAATGAATGCGGCTTGGAATGACACATAATATTTTCATATGAGATGGGGCAAGGTGATTAAACAAGCGGACATGATAATGAATAATTGTTTTGAATGCAAACCGGGGTTATTTAGAAAACTGAACCCTGCCTAAGCAGGGTTCAGTTTGTCGAAAGCTACTAGCGCTATTACTTCTTAGCAGCCTTTTTTCTTTTCTTTGCTGCAGGACGCGCTTTCTTGCGGCCAGCGGCACGTTTCTTTGCAACTTTCTTTACTGATTTTTTAGCTTTGGATTTCTTTGCTACTTTTTTCTTTGCTGCTGATTTTGCTTTTGCCATGACGTTGCTTCCTTCAATTGTTAACAATGAATAAATTTAACATTAGCATTCATAAAAGTATAGAACTATTAGGGAAAATACTTAATGACGTCAGCAATGTTCTAAATAAAATTCCTTTCTATCTTAACATACTTGTCTGATATCAAGTATATCCCTATGTTAATCGCATTATTTAAATAATAGAACGACAGCTATTTTCTCGATATTTTTTTCAATTTTTAATGATTAAATAGGATCAAATAAAGCATGGCTACAACTCTTATAACGATGCTGGTACACTAGCGCCACAAAATCTTTGTTAACGACATAAGGCGAGACAATATGATAATTCAACCTAAGATACGTGGATTCATTTGCACAACCGCACATCCTGAAGGATGTAAGCAGGCCGTATTAGAACAAATTAATTATGTAAAATCTCATGGCGCTATTGCTGGGCCAAAGAATGTATTAGTCATTGGTGCATCCACAGGATATGGCTTGGCCAGTCGAATCACCGCAACTTTTGCTGGCGGCGCTAAAACAATAGGTGTCTTTTTTGAAAAAGAAGCAGATGAAAAACGGACAGCATCACCAGGTTGGTATAACTCAGCGGCATTTGAAGCCTTTGCTCATCAAGCAGGATATTACGCAAAAAGTATTAATGGCGATGCATTTTCTCAATCAATCAAAACACAGGCAGCAGAATTAATCCGTCGTGATTTAGGCAAGATCGATCTTATTATTTATAGCTTGGCTTCACCTCGGCGTGTTCATCCTATCAGTGAAAATGTATTTTCATCCGTATTAAAACCAATTGGCCAGGCATTTTCTGGTAAAACAATTGATGCATTTCGAGAAGAAGTAAAAGATGTCGTTATTGAACCTGCTAACAATGATGAAATAGCAGCGACTGTTGCTGTGATGGGTGGTGAAGATTGGGCAATGTGGATTGACTTCTTATTGAAAGAAAATTTATTGGCAGAGGGTATGAAGACGGTAGCCTATACCTATCTGGGCCCGCAATTAACACATGCTATTTATAAAGAAGGCACGATTGGTAAAGCCAAGGAACATTTAAAGCTGACAGCAGATCAACTCAATCATGCTCTAAGCGGCATACAAGGAGAGGCAATCGTATCAGTTGATAAAGCCGTAGTAACACAGGCAAGTGCTGCTATTCCCGTTGTTCCCTTATACATTTCACTGCTCTTTAAAGTGATGAAGGAAAAGGGCACGCATGAAGGCTGCATTGAACAAATGTATCGTTTGTTCCATGATCATCTCTATGCGGCTAAACCGCCACTGCGTGACAAGGAAGGTTATATTCGTCTCGATGATTTAGAAATGCAGGAAGATATCCAGCAAAAAATACGGGCGCTATGGCCAAGGATCACCAGTGAAAATGTGCGTGAATTGACGGATATTCAAGGCTATTGTGATGACTTCTATCGCTTGTTTGGTTTTGCGATGAAGAATGTGAATTATACCGCAGAGGTTGATCCGCAAGTGAAGATTCCTTCAATAAAATAACAATCCAAAATAATAAATTATAAAAAAAGAGGTTCCTATGTTTGAGCGCTCTGGAAAACAGGCTTATTCCCCCCATGCTATTTCTTATATGGCAAATCCCTATTATTATCCCTTACAAGATCCACGCTATCCCTTGAATCGAGGAGTTCAACTTACTTTGGGTGATACGCATGGCTGTAAGGTCTCAGTGATTGGCATGCTACATTTTCATCAAGGATGGACTTTCACCAAACAGCAGTTTGATCGGCTAGTGGATATCGTCTTACTTCCCCGCGCTGAATTAATACGACCAGTTCGCATGGAATTTTTTAATATTCTCATGGCGGCACCCTTAAGTGAAGAAACTCAATTTGCATTGCTGCGTTTACTTGGCGATGATTTTGGTGATCGAGTATGTTCAGATGATTTGGGATTGCTACTGCGCAAGGCATTGCGTATCAAAGGACTTTCCGTGATAAGCCCCTATTCTAATCATGTACTTGAATTCCATTTTCCCTATGAAATGGATATAGGATTTGATCGGGGATTTTGTATGGCGGGTGAACTCATTGCTTCATCAACTGCCTTGCAGGAAGCGATTGATGATGGACATTATCAGCGATCTGAAATAGATGAGATGATTGAAGAGGATTTTCTGCCTGCTATTTGCGCCATCGATTTTAGTATTGGTAGAGATAACCTACTCACCTATCACTCTCATTCCTGGTGTGACCGCGTGATTAGTGCGCGTATAGGAAAGGATTTTGGCTTGGATGATCTTGATGATTTTCTATCGGATGATGTGCAACTACGTATCATGGCCTTAGAAGCACTACAGGAAAAAGTTCAAGATGCGGCGAAAACTAAAACATTGACTGATTATGTAACGATTGGCGATCTCGATGTTGATGATATCGATATCATGAACAGTACAATATGGAGTGGCTTGGGGAGATTAATCTGGCTTCGCTTTCAAACCGTCTTACAACGCTATAGTCAGGATAGATATGTCAATGGTCATACCTTTGCAGATGAGGTGCCTGACAATGTTTACCTACTTAATAATTATTATGGCCAAATTCCCTTTCATCAAGAATATCTTGAATTCAATCAAGAATATAAGGCGCTTTATACGCATGAAAGTAGAAAGCTGGATTATTGGTATTTTCGCGAAGCCTACAATGAGATTAGAGCAAGTGTCAATGTTCAATTGATCCCACTGCTAGGAGGGGACACGGTCGCTGATATTTTAAATGAATATGATATTTACTCCACTTATCAAATTGAGACTTTAAAATTTCTATTTTGTGAGGAAGGAAGTTATGAATGGTGGACGGATAGATTTTCCTGCCATTTTATTATTCCCCCCGTCTTTGTCGAGCAAATGAAAAAAGTGGAATTTCGTAATTTGATTTATTTACTCCATACTATGAAGGCATTGTCTCACAGCACTATTCAATTATTGATGCAGCATTGTAGCGATGAAAATGTTGTTGAAATTGAAGATACGATTTTTTCTGCTCTACTTGTTTTGAAAGAGCGAGAAAAATTATGCCATCATAATGTAGTGGAATCTTTTCTCCTCTGTGACAGCTTAAATTTACGACCTATTTATAGGGCCTTCATCGAAATGAGGCAGGCAGAAGCGCCCTCTGCAGTTTTTTACAGTTTATTTGATATGACTGATCTTGTTGAAATTGAAACGCTTCGTCAGATGTATTTCTTGAAAAATTTAATCAGACGCTTTGATGCTAATTTCAATGAAAACATTACCCAGCATGATTGGGCCTATCTAGATGGGAGCTTAGCTGACATTCAAAACGCAAATCTCCAAAATCGCAAAATACCAGGCTTATCGAGAGAAATTTACAATGACATTATAGGGAAATTTATTGCCGATAAATTATTAATAAGAGATACAGTCGATTTGCTGTATCAAGTCATGGCCCTTCCTAGTCAAGAAGATATTTTAATTGCAAAGGAACATACAAAAAATCTATTAGGTTTCTATGCTTATGAAGAATGCAGCATAAAGAAAATAAAATTAATTAAGCAATTGGTGGAAGAATTACAAGCCAATCAGATTGTCGCATCGCATGAATTGCTGCAGTTAATGACTTGTGATCGTGTCCATTTTATCGAATTTTGCCAACTTTGGCAGTATATGCAAGAAGGAATAAAAAGCGAATTCATGTGTAAAGACAGAAAAGAAAAATTTATTTCCTCTGTGTTTGCAGAAGGCAATAATACAAAATCAGTGTTGCAATGGTTTAGGTTAATGAAAAAAGTGATAGAAGGTAATGCTCCAAAAGTATCTATCTTTGATTTTGGTTTGGGAATTGAATTGGCAAATAGAAGATTGCTTACTCAGGGAGTCATCACGGCAATTGTAATTGATGATAATCCCTATGATTTGATTGATAACTTAATGATTTTAGTAGAGGAGGAACTAGCTACTGAGGATTCATTGAAACTGATGATTGATTTATTAGATCAAGGGTTGGACTGTCAAACTATTGTGGACAGAATCCGTAGTGATCAGCATGATTCAGATGATGATAGCAATTCAGATTATGACAATACGGCAAGCTTGCCTAGTGATGAAAAAAAATTAACAACAGCTTCAGTTGTGCCAGTCTCAGTCTTTAAACAGGTGGATGTTGAGCAAACTGGAGATGTTGTTCAAAGCCAAAATATTTATCAGGGAGGTATACAGCAAGGTCCCTAGCAGAGAGCTTGCGTGCTTGATCTTATTACAGTATTTTCTAAGACAGTGGTAATTCATAAGGAACATGACATGTTGAGAAAAATAGCCTCACTGATTATCTTATTTCTGATTAATGCGCCTGCTATGGCTGGTGTCTATCTTGGCGCTAGTGCTGCCTACGATAATATTTTTCGCGCCTCAGCAAGTTTTCAAGGCGTGGGCCCTAAGCTTGCTATAGGTTATAGCGGCGTGACCAATCAATGGCTCTATTTAGCGGCGGAATTGTTTGGCAGTACTCGCGGCTGGACAAACAAGAATCATATTGCCAATAATCAAAGTATGAAGCCTATTTACAGTCTAGGTGTGAGTGTATTGCCAGGCTATCTCTTCGATATGCAAGTGATGGGCTATGTGCGAATAGGCACGATTTATACCCGCTTTGATCAAGGCAATGCTTTTCGTAATGCCTATCAATTAGGTGCAGGCTTGCAATATAATTTAACCTGCGATTGGAGTGTGCGCGGTGAGTTTGATTATATGCAATATAATAAAATAAAAGGCGGCGGTTCGCCGCGGGCTCAAGAATATAGTGTTGGCGTGGTCTATCGAATTTAATCATGCATACAAAAATATTGGCCTTATTATTTGCGATCACTTTGTTTTTAACGGGATGCGTGAATGTTGCAACAACAGGCGCGCAAGCTGTTTATAATCATCATAGCCTGCAAAAAACCATCGGTGATCAATATATTACTTCACAGGCTTATAATGACTTGTACCAAAGATCTATTCAGTTTAAAGAGACGAGCATTTCAGTTTCTACCTTAAATGGCGAAGTGCTATTGTCGGGTCAAGTTTCTACAGAATGGCAAAAAAGCAAGGCAGAGAAAATAGTGAGAGCTATTCCTGGCGTAGATGAAGTTTATAATTCGATTAGCGTAGAAGGCCAGGCTTCAGCTTTAGTGGAAGTGAGCGATACTTGGATTACCACTAAAATAAAGGCAAAATTAATTGCATCAGGGGATGTGGATGCGACGCAAATCAAGGTCGTAACAGAAAACGGAACCGTTTATTTGATGGGAACTGTATTGCCGGAAGAGGCAAAGGCGGCGACTGAGTTGGCGAGCGATACGGATGGGGTGCAAAAAGTTGTGCGACTTTTTTCTTATATTAGGATTACGAAACATTTGTATTTGTAGAAATAACGCGGCCCTCACCCCCTGCCCCTCTCCCCTCGCAAAAAGCGCTCCGGAAGAGGGGAGCGTTCTAAATTTTCTCCTCGAAATAGCAAAGGACTCTCCCCTCTCCCGGAGCGCTTTTTGCGAGGGGAGAGGGGCAGGGGGTGAGGGCTATAGGGCGAGGCTATATTCTGTATTATCTTCCACCCACATTCCCAAAAGCCTCACAGCAATACGCCCTATTCGTGCAATCTGAATCCCACGGCGCATTGCAAGAAGGGTCCGTACATTGGCAATTACTTTCATAAGAACTGCCGGTGCCATCACCGCATCCGCCACCCTCATCACCACAGCCAGCCCAAGTGTAACCCGCCATCAATATTGCCAAGCATCCCATTACCGTCATCATTGCTGTCTTCATGAGAAGTCCGCCGTTAAAGTATTGGATGTTTACAGTATATCATTGCAAATGAGGGAAGCTTTTTATCTGCTATAAGCGCATGACTATTTTATAATAATTTATTTTGCATTAAGCGGCGCATCAATGGCGACACGTTCATCAAAGACAAAGCATTTGCCTTGATAATGCGCATCTCCAACTTGAGCAAAATAACCCAAGATACCGCCATTTAATTGATAAACGTTTTTATGTCCTTGATTTAGCATATAAAGTGCGGCTTTTTCACAACGGATGCCGCCCGTGCAAAACATGACAACAGGTTTATCTGGATGAATGGAAGCGACTGCATGGGGAAATTCGCTGAAATCAGACAAGTGTAAATTAACTGCGTGGTTGAAGCTGCCATATTCTACTTCGTAATCATTACGCGTATCTAATAAGGTCAAGGCTCGGTTTTCATCTAACCATTGCTTGAGTTCAGCGGGTGTAACAATAGGTGCGCGAGTGCCAAGGGGATTGGCCTCAGGTTGGCGCAGGGTAATAATTTCTTTTTTTATTTTCACTTTTAATCTTTTAAAAGTGAAATCAGGGGAACTCGCTTCATGAAAACGCATATCGGCAAAGCGCTTATCTTTGGCAAGCTCAGATTTAAACAGTTGGATGTGTGCACTATCACCTGAGAGATTGAGATTGATACCTTCGACACTGAGAAGAATAGTGCCTTTCAATTGTAATTGATGGCAATGTTCTAATAATTGCACGCGCAAGTCATTAAGATGATCTAAGGCGATAAATTTATAGCCAGCAATATTCAGTATCATGGTGTGTCGTCAAAAAGGGAGATTGCGCCCAATCTAGCGCTTATGCTTGGGCGCGTCAAGATTTGCGGCTTAGCTAATGCTGCAGCGTAGTTGTTGTATCAGCACGATGCCCCTTGTCTTCGCAATTTTTCCTGAAATCGTAATCGTGTGATTTCTCTTTATGGTCGCAGTGCATGATTTGGGTAAGCCTTGTGCATAAACACGATAGCCAGTATTGGTATCCATGACATAAATTCCTGACATTTCAATAGAATGATAAACAGGGTAGATCTTCTTTTGGCTGGTGGCCGCATGAATACTTAAACAGCCGACATTGGGTAAACAGAGAAAATAGTGATTGTTTGCGCTTGCGCCAGCGATATTAATTTTGATATTGGCGGTATTGGTATTATCGGCATAAGCCGCTTGTATGCCAAACACTATCACTAATGCAATCATTAGCCTTTTCATTTGCCCACCCCGTCATTTTGTTTAAATTATATACAAAATAATAGCACGCCAAGCTTAAGGCTGCTTTAGGAGTGAGCAAATTATTTAAAAATGAGTTAAAACAGAGGGATGCTCTTAGAGCTGGCGTAGGCCTGTCATTCCCGCGCCGTCTTTAAGGCTAATATGACATTACTATTAACGCCTAACGCTGCACTTTCTTCCGCAAATAAAAAATAAAATAACTCGCCACGATAAAAGCCAAACCCACAATCACAAGAAACAAGGGCCAACCATAATTTCCCAAGACCTGGGCAAAATAGCGTGAGATGGTCATTAGAAAAAGGAAAAAGTAAATTCCGCCTAAATATAAAAAAGATTTACTTTTCAAACGTACTGCAGCAGTAAATGCGAGAATGATAAATAGCGCTGCGATTATTTTCCAATAAATAAAATGTGGTTCAGTGACAGAAATAGGGCCAAGAAAATAAGCGCCATCTAAGGCAAACACGCAACCAATGAAATAAAGCGGACCAGTAAAAAAAGCATATTTCGTTTTTTGCAAACGATAGCCGAGATAAATATAAGCTAGGCCTAATACGATTAATTCGCATTGTGAAATATTCGAAAAATCAATTGCAATGAAGGAGGCAAGAAAATTAACAAGTGAAATAAATAAAATAGAAGCAAAGGCTAGTGTTAAGATTAACAATATCGTTTGTTTAAGTTTCAGATAACTATAGGCAAATAGGCAAAGGCAGATAGCAGAAATTAAGCTGTAAGTAGCGGCAGCACTCCATGTGAATCCTAGGACATCAGATAAAACATTCAAGCCTGTTGGCAAAGCTAAACCCGCAAGTAGAAAAAATGCCGAGCTTGCACTCAAATATTTTTTTTGAATTTGTAAGAAAACACTTGTTGCAAAGGCTAAAATAGCAACACCCAAAGTGCAAAGTAATTTGCTGGCATTGCTAAGCTCAGTCCAATTCACAAAAATGAAATAGACAATGCCAAAAAATACCAGCGCACTGCCAAGATAATTCGCGATGGTTAAGCCATAATCATTTTCTTTAATATATTTTTTTTCTACGCTTTTTGATTTTTTCCCTGTCATTTTCAGCTCCTATTAACCGATCAATTTACCTTGTTGCGAAATGGGGTAACTAAGATAATTGACAATTTGCCATTCGCCATTTGTTTGTTTTTGTAAAATATCTAAGCCTTCATCTTTGGTAGTGGAAATGCGTGCATTATTTTCAAAAATATCTAAAGACCAAGTGATTCTGACGGCAGCAAGATCACCCGATCGATAAATATGATTTATTTTAAATTGATAGCGATATTCTCTATTTTTTTCTTCAAATATTTTTTTAAAACCATCACAGATGATCGTATAATTTTTTGTCGGAAATCCGAGATAATCAGCGCTAATTTGCGGAGAAAATATGGCGCATGAGGCACTAATATTTTTTTTATTAAAGGCATCAGCCCAATGTTGAAAAAGTGTTTGAAAGACCGCCATGTCATCATTGCTATTATCAGCATAACTGATTGATGCTAGGCAAAAGGTCAAACAGGCGAGGAGTATGATTTGCAATCCCTTAACAGACATCTTCATGATTTCCTTTTCATGTGTCCAATTGAGTACGTTAAAAGTTTGTCTTAGCTCTGTCAAACTGTAGATGTGTTTAAGGGTCTAGCCATGGCGAAATTTGCACGTGTTTCCCATTTTGAGCCTATTTTCCAGGCATAAGCTAGGGGGCGAGAGGTGACAGGATTGATTTTTAATAAGAGGGTGCCAACGCCTACACCAGAAGCATGGCGTGGACGTGTGTCCTTGCTATGACCACCGGAAGCAGAATCTGCCACGCGTATCGCAAAGGCATTATTTTTGAATGAGGGTTTGTCCATTACAAGCATAATGTGGCCGCCTCTTTCATCTCCTCGCGAGTTTTTATAGCGAATCACTAATACATCACCTGGACGTAATTGTTTGACATCATTAATACTTTGCCAATGTGCGTGTGTTCTATCATTTTTTAATTGCCGAATGTAATGATAGAAATTATCGGTGGTTGGTTTTGCCGTTCCTGACCATGTAGTCAATTTCGAATAAGCATGAGGGTAAATTGATTTAAGAATATGATCGACATAGCTCGAGCAATCAACGATATAAATACCATGTGTTTTATCGATACGAGAGCCACCAAATTGATAAACGCTATAGTGAAGGGTGGTGACGATTTGCATCACGAAGGAAATTAATTGTCGTTCTGTTGAATTTAAGGTGTAAGCTGGGAGGTGAGTTGTTAGGTTAGGAGGCGCGATAGAGGTTTTAGCTGGAAGCGCTTTCTTGTGAACAGCTTTAGTTTTCCGATGCCTCATTTTGCGATGAATTTTTACATGACGTTTTCGTTGATGGTGAAGCTGCGATTGATGCGTCCTCACCGCAGATTTTTTCCTAGGCATTGCCAAACTAGGATTGCTCAATATAAAAATAGCAATGAATAGCACGATAAATTGTAAGGGATGAAATTTGCTTTGCATCAAGTTGCGCCAGTGTTGTATGAGATCCTAGGAAGCGCCGCCATTGTGAGGTTGGCGCCCTGAGATTGCAAGCCTGGTTAAATTTATGTTATTTTATAGGGCAATTTGCGCATATGAGTATTTTTAATAATCATTAAAGGCTGAAATACTATGTCCACTGACGTGACACTGCAGCGTAACCTCGATTCACGCTTACTCAATATGATCGCAATTGGCGGCTCTATCGGCACGGGAATATTTTTAGCGAGTGGCAATGCCATTTCTTTGGCGGGCCCAGGCGGCACTTTGCTGGCTTATCTCGTGATGGGATTAATGGTTTATTTTCTCATGACAAGTTTGAGCGAGATGGCGGCTTTTATGCCCTCAACAGGCTCGTTTTATATTTATGGCGCTCGATTTGTCGATCCTGCTTTTGGCTATGCACTTGGATGGAATTATTGGTACAACTGGGCAGTGACTGTTGCCTCAGAAATTTCTGCAGCCTCATTAATCATGCATTTTTGGTTTCCAGAAAGTTCTTCCTATATTTGGAGTGCTGCATTTTTAGGATTGGTTGTTGGTTTTAATGCTATTTCAGTGCGAGGATTTGGCAGGGCAGAATATTGGTTTTCTTTTATCAAAGTTGCTGTGATCATGATTTTTATTGTTGCTGGTCTCGCTATATTATTTGGTGCAACGCATTATGAGGCAGGTGGATTTAAAAATTGGACGATTGGTGATGCGCCTTTTCATGGCGGTTGGTTGGCGATCATTAGTGCATTTATGATTGCAGGATTTTCATTTCAGGGAACAGAATTAATTGGCATAGCAGCGGGTGAAAGTAAAGAACCTGCTCAATCCATTCCACGCGCAATCAAACAAGTTTTTTGGCGAATTTTATTATTTTTTGTTTTATCTATTTTTGTGATTAGCTTACTTGTGCCCTACACAGCAGTTGAATTAGTCAACTCAGATGTGACCACCAGTCCCTTCACACTGGTATTTCATCAATATGGCATTTCTTTCGCTGCCTCATTAATTAATGCAGTTATTTTAATTGCAATTTTATCTGCGGGAAATTCTGGTATGTATGCAGCTACTCGTATGCTATGGTATTTAGCAAAACAAGGCCATGTTCCCCGTATTTTTAGCAAAGTGAATTCTCGTGGTATACCCATGCCAGCTTTAGTCGCAAGCACATTAGTCGCTATGCTCACCTTTCTTTCTTCTTTATTTGGCAGCGGACAAGTTTATTTTTGGTTGATTAGTGCATCGAGTTTATCAGGATTTATTGCTTGGCTTGGCATTGCTGTCAGTCATTATCGTTTTCGTAAAGCCTATATCGCGCAGGGATTAGATTTAAATAAACTTCCCTATGTTGCAAAAGGCTATCCCTATGCACCCTTACTCGCATTAGCATTATGTATCATCGTGATTGCAGGGCAAAATTATAAAGCCTTTATGGAGCAACATATTGATTGGTATGGCATTATCATTTCATACATTGGATTGCCCCTATTTATACTGCTTTGGTTGGGTTACAAGTGGATGAAAAAAACCAAGCTTGTGCCTTTGCAACAATGTGATTTCACATAAGAAATTTATTTGCATCTACCTCTATTTTCGCTCTTCGTCTATACTGAAAGAAAAGTATAAGAGGAGATGAGTATGCATAGCTTACATGGGCATAAACTTCTTAATATCGCAGTGACGCTGCTATTGTTAATCACTTTATTCGTTTCTATTTGTTGTACGGGCATTCACCTTCCATCAGTTGCTTATACTTGGATGATAATTTGGTTTGTCCTCGCTATTGTGGCGAGTGCGGCTGCCAACTATGAATTTGCACCCTGCTATCTCATCAATGTATTTAGCCTGTTGGTCGCCTGGCGTCTTGCTGCGCTTTATCAGATAAATATGGTGTGCTATCTCGCTTTCCTAGCTTTCATTTTATTATTTGCGAATTTTATTTATTGTGTGATAAATAATTTGCGCGATCCTAATCAAGAACGAATTTCATTGGCTGCCTGGCAATTAATTTTTGTGCGCTTATACATTGGCTTTGATTTTATCCCGCATTTTACCGAAAAATTATTTGCAGGTATCGGACCGCGCTCATTGGATATTGTAGGATTTACCCACTTAGGTGTGCCAGATCCAGTTTTTTTTGTATGGTTGGCAGGCTTGTGTGAATTGGGCGCTGCGATTGCAATTGGTCTCGGCTTGTTTATGCGTTTAGGCGCTTTTGGTGCGGTTTTATATTTGATGATAGCGACTTATTTAGGACATCATTTTTCTTTGGGATTCATTTGGGCAAATGAAGGTGGTGGTTGGGAATATGTGGTCATGTGGTCAGCATTGATTTTTAGTTTTGTGGTAACAGGCTATCATCAATTTAGTTTGGATCATTATTTGGAAAATAAGTTTAATTTGCCGGAATGGATGAGGAAGATAATGTGATATTGACAGCGGCCCTCACCCCCTGCCCCTCTCCCCTCGCAAAAAGCGCTCCGGAAGAGGGGAGCGTCCTAAGTTGTTTCGAGGAGAAAATTTAGAACGCTCCCCTCTTCCGGAGCGCTTTTTGCGAGGGGAGAGGGGCAGGGGGTGAGGGCGCTTTTTGCGTGCCGTCTCGAAGGGTATATAACATTAAAAATGCTTCTACTTCACCAATAAAATTAACACGCTCTGTTCTTCAATCTTATAAATCAAACGCATGTGCTCCACCTCTTCACTATACAAACCCGTCATACCTTCAATTTTTTTATTACCTGGCGGTCTAGGATTAATGGCTAATGCTTCAATAAATTTGAAGATAGTTTTTTTCTGCTTTGCCAGAAGCAAATGAATCTGTCTTGTCGCAGCGGGTGCGATGCGGATGTTGTAGGGTGTTGTCGGCACGGTGAATTAACCTATCTCATCTTTTAAATCATCTATTGAAAACGTGCCTTTGGATCTTGCTTCTTGCAATGCTGCGCTTGCCTCTTCTAATTCATTTTTGTTTTGTGCTTTTTGCAAAATAAGCAAATCTTCTATGGGGACAATGACTGCAACATCATGCCCGCGCCGAGTTAATATGATGCGCTCTTTATAATGAGAGAC
>Ga0207084_1060_pt1 | contig 27089 bp, 19 predicted proteins | sample Alteio_BWMinHeat_55_FD_153543 | JGI IMG/M metagenome (GOLD analysis project Ga0207084, IMG submission 153543) | Enriched cells from forest soil in Barre Woods Harvard Forest LTER site, Petersham, Massachusetts, United States -... | ecosystem: Environmental > Terrestrial > Soil > Temperate forest >...
AGGTTGGGGAAGCCATTTATTAAACATGCCAAACTATACGCGATTGCGTAGTTGTTGTGATCTCTTGAACCTCAAAGTGTTCTCTTGACACAGTCTGAACTAAAACTTCATTTTGGCACTCATCAAGATGGCTCATGATAAGGCGAGATGTCCCTGATTGGATAGGTTCAGATTTATCATCATCGATATCAGATCTTAAAGACAAATACTGTTCGATAGAATTTTCGACTTCTGCTACTACTCTTGAGGTGGTGTAGCCAAGTAGATTACCAATGAGTTGAAGTTTTACTACTTTATCTGATATGAAATGAAAAATTTCCATCTCTTCTTTTTCACCAAGAAATTCAGAAAAACCTATCATCCCAATAGTATTAAAGGAAATTTCATGATAAATTTTAGCATCCGCAGGATAGTCCTCCATAAACCCTTTGAGATGCTCAACACCAACTAATACTACAGCATTCTCACCGGTTTTATTTATATTATCTTTCATCACTTCGTTTCTTTTATCAACATTTTCAGGTGATTCCATGATATCCCCACGTTCTTTTTGATTTTCAAAAGATAATAATTTTATTCCGTCAAAGCCAGGCGCCTGAAATGTGTCTATTGATACTGCTTGCATTGATGACTGAATGCTTTTAAGCTGTGCAATCCTTGTGTCATAATTTTCTATATAATCTTGATGTTCTTCAGATTGCATATACTCTTCCATAAGTGCCATTGTATTTGGATCTAATTCCAACAAAGCAATTGCTATGCCGAGTTTTTTTGAAATGGCAAATATAATTGAATTTAAAAAAAATGACCGACAGCATTGGTGCTCTTCCCCGACATAGATCAGGAGTTTCTTTTTCTGTCGACAAGCTATAATAAGGGCATTGTGAATAGAGTTATAAACAAAATGAACGATTGCTAATAAATGTATGGGAGTAGGAGCAACACTATTACCTGCGTTTACGCCAGCAGAAATAAGTGCTGCCACAACACCTTGATGTTGTAAATGACTGGCTATTTCAATTGGGTGTGGTTCACCCGCATCATGTGTGCCTAATTCAATACCTGGACGTGAGGTTAAAAAATTCACCATCTCAATTTTGTTAAGATAGGAAGCAATTGAGAGAGCTGTCATAACGCGCTGACAGTGCTCGCCGTCACCTAAATCAGTAAGAGTAGTTTGTCCTGGTTTATTTATATCGGCACCTAGATTGATTAATTCTCTAGCAAGGCTGTCAAGATTCAATTCTATTGCTTTCGTTAAAGCCGTTTCATTTTCTTCGTTTTGTCTATCTAAATCATCAATTGAAAAGTCATGTTCCTCTAAAAATTTTTTTAACTTCTCACTTGGTTTGAGGGTATTACCAGTTATATCTGTTGATGAATATAAATAAGTCAGTGCCTTGGGAGAGGGTTGATGACTTGGATCTAAACTAGACGCCGATTCTTTTTCTACTTTTGTATCACTCGAACTATTTGTTGTCGTATTATATTCTGTAGTTGGAACGCTCATACTTCACTCCGAAAGGCTCATTGCCTATTTTTACACTTAAATAAACTGGCTAGTAACTTAGCTAATTTAATATCTTTTCATCTCTCACGCTTTTCAAGTGAAATTTTAATGCATTTGTGAAATACTAGCAATTAATAGTCGTGTCCAACGCAAGTGCGTCTGAAATAAGGGTGTAATTCCAACGCAAATCTGGAGTTCGAGGATCGGAGGGCACGCTAAGATTTGTAATAAAATCTAGACGTTACCTATGTTAGTTTGATTTCAACTATTCTTCATAATTTTCAATTGTGTGGATTTTATGGTGTTTTTTGCCCAAACTCGCGAAGCATGAGTATAAGGACTTACAACATGCGTTTATGTATTTGCTTTCTATTGGTTGCCTTGCTCTCTGGTTGCCACACAGGATCTTATCACGGTCCTGTCTCTGATCATTTTGATGGTAAAAAATTTCATTACCCTGGTGAAGAACATGAGAAAGTGACTCCCACCTATAACTTGGTATCTTTATTGATTGCCGTTTTAAACCATCCTTGGCCTAAGCAAGTCCCAGAAATCCAGTATTCAAATTCTCCAAATTACCCCAAGGACGCAAAAATTACTTTTATAAATCATTCCACAGTATTGATTCAAACGAATAGTGTTAATTTTCTAATTGATCCCATTTACTCTTATAGAGCCAGTCCATTTCAATGGATCGGGCCTTATCGTGTACGAGACCCAGGGGTGAAATTCATAGATTTACCGAAAATCGATGTTGTGCTTATTTCGCATAATCATTATGATCATATGGATTTACCTACCATTAAGTATCTTAATGAAGTATTTCATCCTTTGTTTATCGTTCCTTTAGGGAATCGAAAATTTCTTCAGTATTATGGGATAGAGAATGTCATTGAATTAGATTGGTGGCAGCACATATCCTACAAGCAAGCAAAAATTATTTTTTTACCAGCTAAACATGACACCCAACGTTGGTTAAATGATTATAATAAAACTCTTTGGGGGTCTTTTGGTATAGAAGTTGAAAATAAGAAAATCTATTTTGCCGGTGATTCTGCCTATGCAAACCATTTTAAAAATATACGAGAACGTTGGGGTAGACCCGATTTTTCTTTTATACCTATCGGGTCTTACGAACCAAGAGATTTGCTAGAACACTGTCACGTTGATCCAACACAAGCCGTAAAAGTCCATCTTGATTTAGAAAGTAAGGCTTCAATGGGTATTCATTGGGGAACCTTCCAATTAGCGTCTGAAGGGGTTGATACTCCGGTAATGGATTTAGATCGTGCCCGAAAAAAATATAATATACCAGAAAGTGATTTCTTTGTAATACAAGAAGGCGTACCAATTTACTTGCCGTGAATACTGGCAAGCCAGGGGAGGGGTCAAGTTGACCCCTTGGTTCAAAAATATGTATACAACATGGATTGCTGGTCCTTTGGAAGTCACGAAGAGTGTTGTCATTATATAGTTTGTGTTAAAATTTTTTAATTCTAGTAAGGGGAATCGCAACATGTTAAAACGTAAATTGGGAAGTTCCAATCTTGAAGTCTCGGCCTTGGGTTTAAGATGCATGGCTATGTTTATTCTTGTTTTAGCAGGTTTTTTCTTAACCAATAACACTTTAGCTATGAATAAGAGCAAAGAAGGTCCTAGCTATACCCATGACAAAGATGTTACACACTCATCAGAAATATCTTATGAAGTTTTAAAAGCTGTCGGTGAAAATTTTGTTAGTTTTTTAAGAAAAACAGGTCAATCAGAAACTCCTGTTACACAAGATGAATTTCAAATATTTTCTCCTCAATGTAAAAAAGTTGTTAATGGAAAAGTTCTTTTTACTTCCCTCATTGCTTATCCTGCACAAATCGCCAATGCACGTAGAGCCATAGGAAAATGGACCGTAAAGACTTTATGGGCAACTGCATCGAAAGAGGATAGAACATACACTGTGCAAGTTAAAGGGAGTGCTGAAAAAATGCCCGAGTTCACAACCATGGCGACCTTGTTTTTGGATGAAGCTGGAAAAATATCTGAAATTCATGAGGTTTACAATTTGTATGACCAGCAAAAATTGAGCATCCAAGATAACTAAAATGAAAATGTTGGAAAAGAGGATAAGATATGAATGGTATGACTGATCTGCAAGATAAAATTACTAATATGGTAGAGCAAAGCTATCATGATCCGAAAGCGTTCGAAACCTTTGCGAACGATTTACTTAATTTGGGCATAACACGATTAAATTTAGATACATTTAATGATGAAATGTCATTTTATACTAGCAACCTGTTTGTTCATAAACTTATTCGAATGGATTTAAAGGAAGCCAAGAAAAATAAGCCTTGGACGCTTGGGAAAATGCTAGAAGTAGATAAATTGGAAAACGCCATTAAGGAATTGGACTGTGGAAAAATGTCAGTTCCTGAATTTCATCGAGAAATGTTTTCTGCAGGAGTTATTTTTTGCGTTGTTTATTTAACATTTCGTAAGATCTATTATATGAGTCAAGATGGACTTTTTTATTTAGAAAATTATTAGCAATTTGTAAGAATCCAATAGATCAAGTCCTGACGAATCCCCATAACTTTTTTATGGCGAAATGGGATATATCATAGCACAGGCTATTTAGACATAATTTCTAATATGTAATGAATATTACCATCTTGATGAATGTCTTCTTGTTTCACTATCTGATATTTTACTTTATAAAAATCACATAATTTTTTTAACCTAGCCATCGTTCGTTTCGAAGCCGTGATAAAAATTCGCCCATGTGGAGATAGAAGCAAAGGACCTCGCGACAAAACATCTGCTATTAATTTATTATCAACATCGTAAAAGGCTCTGCTGAGTGATTTTCTGTCATCAGAAAGTGCATTAAATTCTTTGGAAGAAAGCGTATCCCAAGGTGCGCCAGAAAGCAATAAATCAATTTTACGATTGTATTTTGGAATTAAAGGATCTAAACCATTGCCTAGTAAAATAGACGCATTTTTCTCGACAGTGTTATTTACAATATTTTCATGAGCGCAAAGTACCGCTTCCTCGGCAATGTCTGTGCCAATCACAAGTTTTGCACCACACTTGGCTGAAATAATACCTAAAGCAAAACAGCCTGCCCCAGCATCTACAATAGTCGTGTTTTTAACCAAATTATAATCAATTAAATATTTTGCAAACATTTGGCTCAACTTGCCAGGCGGGTAAATATTAACACTATTTATTTTAAAAATGCACTCAAGTATGTTTACTTCGTAAGGAACTTGTTTCTGCAAAAGTTCAGATATATATGCTTCTGCATCTGGATTTGTTTGTGCATTTGTCTTCATAGGGTATAAACTCCAGTCGTCATTATAGCCATTACTGCGTACAGTTGTATGTAAGTTTAGTGTTTAACCTGAATTACATATAAAGAAAATCCAGAACCTGAGTTGAGGTACTCAAAGTTTTCTCAGAATATAAAACTTATACTACACCCTAGAGGCTCAAGTAAGATTTTTTTCTCATCTCTAGGAACGCCATAAATCTAAATGTTAGAGACTCTTTAGAGGCATTGGGTGGCCATACAAAATAAACAGGAAGGGATTCAGCCTGCCATTCTGGCAGAGGTTCAACAAGATATCCCTGATGAATATCTTCTGCCACTAAAAATGCAGGAGGAGTGGCTAGTCCTAAGCCAGCAATGGCTAATTGGCAAACAGCATCCATGCTGTCGACGATGATTCTGGGTTCAAAATTGATTAAACAAGTTTTGCCCTTTTGATTGATTAACGCCTTGGTATTTGGACGCATTGTGAGTCCGATCCAATCCCATTTAAGTAAATCCAGTGGCCGTTGTGGAGATTGATGCTCGCTCATTAAAGCAGGGGAAACGACGAGTTTACGTGTCATAGTAAAGAGTTTTTTAGATTTTAAAGCACTATCTTTTAAGTCCCCTATTCTAATCGCCAGATCGATGCCTTCTTTAATCAAATCCTGTTGTATGTCGCTAAAGCTTATTGAAAGGGCTACTTTTGGAAACGCCTTGGCAAATGCAGCAATATCACCCACAAGCGGACTTCTTGCAAGCATAGCCGGGACACTTAAGTTTAATTTACCAGTTGGTTCCCTGGCGTGGTATGCAACGCTATTAAGCCCTTTTTCTGCGGCCGACAACATTGCTTCTGCACTCATGAATAATTTTTCGCCTTCATAAGTAAGAGAAAGTCGTCTTGTTGAGCGATAGAGCAGAGCGACGCCCAGTCGCTCCTCTAGCTGTGCTACATGGTGGCTCACAACCGAAGGCGAAAGTTTTAGCGCATTTGCTGCTGAACGAAATGAGCCTGCTTCCACCACTTTGGCGAAGATTGCCAATGCCCGTAATTCATCAATCATTATATTACCCAATCGAACAATCAATTCTAACTATAGCATCTTATCATGCTTTACTGGGTCTGGTATAGTCGATCAAATCAACATGATACTGCGCGGTTTTTTTAGGAAAAGTGTATGGATAACAAAGGGTTATTAACCAAAATAGGAAAATAGTGATGACACTATTATTATCGATGTTCTCATTTTCTTTGGTCATGTCAATTACGCCAGGGCCTGTGAATATGATTATTCTTTCCTCTGGCATTAGTTATGGAGTAAAGAGTACCATTCCTTTTGTGTCAGGGGCGACCGTAGGCTTTACTTTATTATTGCTTTTTGTTGGATTTGAATTTTCGCAGTTTATTAATGCCTATCCATTTTTTCAGACTTATCTGGCGATTGTGGGCTCGTTATATATTATTTATATGGGATACAAAATAGCTTCTTCTAAGCCAGAGTTGGAAGTAAGCAAAAAGGATGCCCCCAAATTTTATCAAGGTTTTTTAGTTCAATGGATAAATCCTAAAGCATGGATTGCTTGCGTATCTGGAGCCTCAATTTTCTCCAGTGCAGAAAGCTATGCCCCGTTTTTAACGTTCACCATTATTTATTTTATTGTATGTTATAGTTCTCTTGGCGTTTGGGCAATTTTGGGCGATAAACTGTCATATTTTTTAAAAGATCATTTTCGTCTTCGACTCTTTAATTTTATCATGGGGTTATTATTGATGATAACAGCTGGATATTTATGCTACAGTCATTTTAATCTTTAATTGACTCTGTTGCAAAAATATTTTTTTCAGTAACAAAATATCAAGGATATTTTTGTTGCCAGTGCTTTTTCTATAGGAAAAATATTGATAATGAGAGGTATTATAGCACTACAATATCTGCCGCAGTTAAATGTGGATGAGCTATAGAGCTTTGGATATTGTTCATATGGATTATATCGACCATACCTTGTGCGGTATGAGTATCATACCAGAGATTGTTACTAGTTTGGTCAAATATAAAGGCTGCGTTGTGGGGATTAGAGGGTGGAGAAAGAGATCCCGCTGCCAAATTTTGAACATCTAAAAGTTCAGCGGAATTCGAAACTGAAGCCGCAGTTAAATAAGGTGCCCTAAATTCTAATTTATCAATGCCTAATTCAAAGTTATTAATAGTGGTGACTGGACCCAAAGAGTGAACGGAAGTAAATTGGAAAGTATCGGTGCCGGGTGCACCAACAAGCGTGGCATTGCCACCATTACCATTTAATACATCACTTTGTCCATTCCCTATAAGAATATTGTTTCCACTATTACCGATTAAATACACGGGTCCTGCAACGCCTGTTGCATCCAAAACGAGTTGATAGCCTGGGTTAACTGCCGCAGCTGTAATGGTTTCATTGTGATAGGCGCCAACCAATGAAGCACCAGAAATCAAAAACTCACCATTACCAAAACCAGGACCGAGGCTGGGATAAAACTGAGGAGTGGTAATATCAAGAATTTGATTGTCTGCGGTTGCTCCAATACCAACAATTGGATTATACAGGAGTCCACCATCGAATTTTGTGCCATCAAAGTTAAAATGCTCCATGTTGACGAGAAAATCAGGTGCTTTTGATGCTCCATTAACACCACCAAAATTATAAACAAGCTGTTGTTGTGTATACTCTTGTTCTTGTATATTTAAAGAAGGAGGATTTGGATAAATGGCATAATTTGCTAAAACTTGCGCATAATCTACTATTGCAGTTAAGCCCGAATTACCCTCTACTGCATTACCACCTGCAGGGCCAGGCACTAATGTGGTATCTGCACTCAGAGTTTGTAAAATATTCCCGGAGACCGCAAAGTTACCGACTAAAGCACCGAAATCGAATCCTGAGTTAGTGAATAAAAATGAGGAGGGGGCTGATGACGATGCTTGTGAAAACAACAATTCATTTGCAGTGTTAGTTATGCCGAGCAGATCTCCATTAGAAGGAGATCCAACAATACTGAGATCTTGAATGTTTGTAAAATGCGAACCATCAAATGTAAGGCTCATGTCAAACGGATTAGGAGCTATAACACCGAGTAGATCCGTTCCTTCATTGTAAGCGCCAAGAACAGTGTCGGTGACTGTATAACCAGTATAGGAAGAACTACCTATTGAAAAAGCAGCGGGCATTAGGCTAAAATGAGCCAAATTATGATCAAATATTGCGACTGATCCTAAAGAGCCGTTATCCAATAATACTGAACCACCACCAGGGCCACTAAAAGTCGGGCCAGGAACCAAACGCACATCGCTGCTACCTGGATCGGCAATAAGAGTGCTGCCCGAACCTTCACCCATCAATGCCACAAGACTGAATCCTCCAGAATCAATGGTCTGCCCGATAACGATTTGATCATTCGCAGTCGCAGTCGGTGTTGTCAAATCAACTGAAGTGAAAACAGTATTGGCAAACGTAAAACTTGTCGCACCCACGACTGACTGGGTGCCTTCATTATCTAAACTATTACCACCAATATCCGTTACTTGTGAAACCATACCGCCTAGTAGCGTTTCTGTTATAGGTCCCGTTAAGGGGTGGGCCAAGAAGGTATATTCTCCGATATCTTTATCAAATACAGACATCACGGGTCCCAAGGGATTAACAGTGATATCAGCAGTGGCAAAATTGCTGGATATCACACCATCTGCATCTATTACTTGATAACTAAAATTATCCGGTCCCATATATCCCATTGTTGGTTGATAATTTAATGAACCATCCATGTTTAAGGAAACCATACCATGAGTAGTTGCAATACTCTGCGCACCATTGGCTAAATACACTGATAAGGGTTGATCTAATAATGCCGCACCCGATGAAGTCGTACCATTCAATAAAACACTGGATGCTATCGTATTCATTGTCGAATCTTCTTGTACTGCAGGTAACTGAACGGGAGACATAGGCGCCAAAGGCGCATCGTTATCGGTGACAGTAATGGTGACAGTCACAGGGCTCGTTAAAACAACACCATCGGTTGCCTGGTAAGTGAAGCTATCTGTGCCCACAAATTCTGGATTAGGCGTATAGGTAAAGGATCCATTGGCATTTAATCCACCCGTACCCAAACTACCATGCGTTGGGCCAGAATCTAATACTGCGGCGAGGGGATTGTGCTGAGGATTAATATCATTTGCAAGGACCCCAGCAGCTGCGATACTAAGAGACGCATCTTCTGTGGTAGAATAACTGTCTGCGACTGCAACAGGCGCCGTGCTGAGATTTACTGCTAATACACCGTTAACATACACGTTGAGACCTTCGAAATTGGCTACAGTTAAATTCATACTGGGGGTGTAATTCCCAAAAGAGAACTGTGGACCTACATCGGTGAGAGAATTGGCGTTAGCTGTAAGGAAGGCTTCAAAACTATGGAGAGCATTTTGGACTGCAGGCAAAGCATATTGAGCACTGGTTAAATTAATGTTAAGGACATCATAACCTTTACCCCCATCTACTATTTGGGGTGCTGCGCCAGAGATGGAAGCAGTGTAATTAACCTTATCATTACCAGCTTCGGCATAAACAAGGGCGGACGCTGCACCTAAGTTAATAGTATCGTTCCCTGAACCTGCAAATACAATGTCCTGGCCTCCACTGCCGCCTGCGTTAATAATATCATTCCCTGCCCCACCAAATATCAAAGCATTGCCATTCGCTGCATTAATCGTCGTCGAGTCACCGACTGCGGAACGTGAGATCAGAATATCATTTGCATTGTCGGCATTAATGATATCATTGCCAGAATTACCAATAAGAATAGAGTTGGCGCTACCTGCAGAAGCAGTGATCACCGCCGCCTGAAAACCAGAATCCATAATGAAAGTTTTATAATTAGGATCCGCAAAGTGGTTATAGAAACTATCCCATGAACCCGAAGTTAACAAATTAGTGAAAGTCCCCGTATCTATCGTCTCAGTGATAATGACACCATTTTCCAAAGTTAAGCGTCACTTGATACGTCGTACCACTAATTAGCGTCTCCGTAATGTTTACATTTGTTCCGCTCATAAAAATACCACGCTAGGTTATAAACCCCTTTCGTTGTTTCCTATTTAAAAGTATAGTGAGCTAGAAGAGAATTACTAGATTCTGAGAGGCTTTTTTTTTCTTATTTAAATGAAAAAAGTGAAAAAACTATTGACTTTATTCAACGGGCATTAATTAGTGAAAATATAACATAAACTGAGATATTACACCTAAAAAATACAAATCCCCACACTAATTTTTTGAGTTAGATATAAACGGAAATGTCTTGGTACTGCAAAAGTTATATAACATATTGCAAGATGTATTACATTGTTTATCAAATTTGACTTCAATACAAAACTCAGTTAAGCTTTGAAGCTATTAGAGATAATAAACTTAGCCTATAGGGGTTCTTAAGTTCCAGGAGGAATGTATGTTACTTAACACAAAGTTACGATTTTTCAATATTAAATTTTCACTTCTGACTGTCCTTTATAGCAGTTTGGGCATTTTTTTTTACAATGGTATTGTAGAAGCTGAAAAAACCACTTTTAATGGTCCTGTAGAGCTATCGTCACAAGCATTTCAAGAATTAAACATAAACGGACCTTCTACACTTCATGCAATAAAAGCCGACTCTTTAGCCGTCAAAGGCCCACTTGATTTTATTAAACTTAAGATAAAAGGAAAAACAGAGATTTCCGGGCCGTGTAGGGGCGAAGATGGTGAATTCGGGGATGTTGTCATTCATGGACCTTTTGAAGGTACAAAAATTATTGCTGAAAGCTTACATGTCGATGGAACAGTAGCTCTCGAAGATTTTAAAATAAAAGGGAATGTCAGTATCAATGGACCTCTTAAAGCTAAAGTTGGCAGCTTTCAAGATATTAATACAGTTAATACGCCTGTTGCACTTTATGATGTTTCGGTTAACAACATCAATGTAAAAAAAGATAGCGGCAAGATTAGTAATGATCCAGTTAATAATGAAGGTTATGGTAAAAATAATGAAATAAAATTAGCAGGCAAAACCATAGTTTCCGGTAATATAACTTTTGAATCTGGCGATGGTGTTGTGTTCATTAGAGATAAAACAGCTCAATTTAAAGGAAAAATAATTGGTGGGAAAATCAGAGAATAGAATGTTTTAAAAAACTTTTAAGTACTCAAATTAGCTGATTTTTTACCCCCAACATCGGCGCCTGAAGTTACATCGGTGCCTGAAGCTACATTACTATGGGCACTGTCACTCGTAGCACTTGCGCTAGAACTGGCACTGGTGGCTGCGTTCGCTGCAGTTGTAGCAGCTGCAAGCGCTGACAAGCTTAAGCTAGAGGCACCTAAACTCGCAAATGCAGGCATTACCCCAGCAGAAGGTACCTCAGAAGTAGCACCAACTGATGTGGATGAACTAACGCTGGTTGTACTGGGCATTGGCTTTGACAAAGAATAACTTGGTGGGCTTGTTGCTGCGGATAATACAGCCCCGCTCCTTGAAGCAGAAGATTCTTCAGATGCTTTCTTAAGCGTCACGTTACTATTTTCAAAGGTGAATAATTCAGGTTTAAAGGATTCAGGGTTAAATAGAGAGGGATTAGCATTAGCAAGACCTGCTAATGCATTAAAATTAAGTGGAGTTTCCGAAGCAACATTTGTTGGAACTTTCGCATATTGATGACAGAGTTTGGCAACACATAGCGCACCATTTAAAGCACGTTGCATTTTATTGAGTCTTGGTTCAGTTTGATCTTGAAATTTTGCAAGATTTAGCAATACTGCTGGAACATAAGTAGGGTTTCTTTCCCAACAATTAATGCCACATTCCTTGTCCTCTACGCCCAATTGTTCGGTTAATAAAGCAACGCTCTCTTCAGACAATTTTGCTGCAACTGTTAGCAAATCATCTGCTTCTTCTTTTGAATATAGTCGTAACATGCAACATAATCGAATAATGACTCTCTTAAAGGGGGGTTCTGCAGAAATACCGACTAATTTCCCTCTCTCTTGGAGATAATTTTGTAAAGCCTCTTTTTTGGTTTTTCCTGATTGAATTGATTTTAAAGTTTCTCCAACTAGACGATATCCTAAATATGTGTTGTTAATGAGAGATAAAGATCCCTCTTTATTGACTTGAGCAGCGGCTGCAGCGACATCACACATCTGGATTAAAAATGCAAAATCCAGAACTTCCTTTGAAATTTTGCCGACTTTAACTGCCTCTTCAAATTTGAAAAACAGGCTTTGGCCACCTTCCAGGTGTAACACATGTCCTAAATGCACCTTCATTGCACTGGCCACCTTAGTGATAAGGCTTTGTGTTTCTTCAGGTACTTTAGCAAAACTTGGAATAATAGCTGTTATTGTTTCTTTCGGTTGAGATAATAAATTTTCGATAAAATCGTCATGATCAGGCTGAGAAAGATGACGAGTTCTAGCAGCCTCCATCACGATAGGTGTTTTTCCGAGATCACTCACAATTAACATTAAAACCACAGCATAGTAAGATTTTTCGTCAGCAGCAACACGTCTTGCTAATCGGTGCAATTCATCAAAAGCATCCTTTGATAATTGTTCTTCCTTTTTTTGTTTAGAAACAAATGTTTCGTAAGCTTTTGGAGTCCCTTCATAAAAAAGATGAAAAAAGACGATAGAAGATAACATGCGTTCTAGCTCAATGTATTTTCCTGAATTACTTGAAATGGGGTTAATAAGCTTATTATTGACCAGTGCTTGGGTCCAACCGGGTCTAAAAGATTGACCAGGTGCTTCTTGGGTTGCTGCAACATCTTTATCAGCAAACCACAATATTTCTTGGTGATTCCTTATTAAAGGTAGTATTATTTTTTCTAAAATTTCTGACTCACTATACTCTTCAAGTTTTGAGAGTGTTTCAAAGGCTTCTTTTTGTTCAGATGATTTTTTTAATTCAGCTAAACTTACTGTGGAAGGTGTGCTCATAGTATTTTCTCCTACAAACAGAATCGCATTTAAATAAAATATACTTGATATAATCAGTTTAGATATTAACATAATCAGTTTATATAATAACACAATTGGTTTAAAATAATAGCATAACCAGTTTAATAACCAAGAACAGCATTTTTTCACGTTATTGTGGTACCGAATAAGGGCCGTTTGTTATAATCTGTATCAAGGTAGGCAAGGGTATTAAATTTTTGCTAATCTGGTTTATGTTATGAAATGGTTATTGTGTATTTTAATGTTAGTTAGTTTGCCAGGATATGCTATGAAGGCGGCTATTAAAATCGAATTGCTACCATACGAACAAAGTATTTCGCAAATATTGGCGATTAAGAATACTATGCCGTTGTCAGACAAAGCTAAAGAACTATCAAAACATCCTGAAACGATTTGTTTTGTTGCGAACATAGACGAATATTTGCCTGCCCATAAAACCTTAAAGCCTATTTATGGTTGTATTTTTTCAGATCGGATCGCTATGAATGCTGCCCTATTAAGAGCAGGTTTGTTGATACATACCAAGATGGGTATGGCAAGTGATAATGATCTATTTGGCTCAAAACTAATGACCGCGGTTGGCGGACACGATTTTAATGGTGAAGAATTAGTTAAATATAAAAAACAGGCTATTATACCCAATGAAACACTATCATCACATAAATTACTGAAAAGTATTGAAAGCGAATTTGATCAAAAAATCATTGCTCCAATCATAGAAAAAGACAAGGATAATTTTATTTTTTTCGCTATTATTAATAGCAATAAATTTAAAGAAAACTTAAACCATGAGCTACTGCACGCTCAGTATTATAACTACCCGGAAATTAGACCCATTTTATTGCAAGTATGGGAAAAGGCGGCTAAAAATGATCGACAATTAATTATGACATCTTTGAAAGAAGGGGGATATGATGTTGATCAACAAGAGTTATTACTACGCGAGTTCTATTCATATTTTTTACAATATAATGCCAAAGAATATTTGGCAGGAGTAAAAGTTTTAGCACCTTTATCTCATTTAGTGGAAGTGTATAGGCCTAAAATTAAAGAAGCGTTAACGTCCGCTGGTATTAAGATTGTATCCATAAATTAATAGATTACATATTCTGAAATATAACGCCATTCTCAACTTATTGTAATTATTTAGGATAAGCACTCTATTGTTACCAGTGCTTTTATTTTCCGGTGCCATTGCATTTAACATCGAAGATTTTTTCGGCTAGAGTCACTACTTTTTAGCTTTTTACGTGCAACTGCACTCTTATATTATGTGCTATATTAAAAATATAATCCTTAAACACAAGGGGAGAACTGTGAGATGGCTATAAGAGATGACGAATATCATAAACGCAAAAAATTAGAGCAGCTAATGAAGCAATTAGAAAAATTGCCTAATGACGCACTAGATAAAATTAGCAAAAGTGTGGAAAAAGAAATACAAAAGGAAAAACCTAAAGAAATACAAAAAGGAAAACCTAAGGAACCAGCGACTCTTAAATTATCAGGCTCTGGAGATTTTGGCACAAAACAACCCGGTCATGACACTCGTCCTAAACACAACAGAGGGAAAAGCTATTAAAGACTGAAAATTAACGTGTCAAGTTCTGCCTATCTCTCTATCTCTAGAGAGATGTTTAATTTTGTCCGTGATGCTAAAAAAACTGCCTCTTAAGGCAAAAACACGGCGACAAGTCAAAATTTAATCTATACAAATAGCATAAAAAACCAGCAAGACCTTATTGTGCCTATGTATTGGGAGGCAGGAGGGTGCTTTAACTACTGTGAATTTACACAAGCTTTACTCTTATATGGAAGTATGATAACTTGCGTGATTCAAATGAGAACTTGTAAATTAACACTAATTATACACGAGCAAAAGGAGATAACGTATGTCTATACCAGCAGAAAATGCAAAACTACAAAGTCCACAGTGGAATGAGATGCCAGCTGATAGCTTCATAATTGATGTATTATCCGTAAAATCTCAAGATGGCCAAGAAAAGCAACTTCTTAAACTTTATTATTTCTCTTTGGTGGGGGAACTCAAGGTTGCTGTTCCGGGGATTGATCAAAAGGGTTTAGATAAAATCTATACTTTATTTGATGGAGTTAGTTCATTAGTCTTCTCAGGCTCAGAAATGAGTTCTCTGACCGTAGGAATAAAATTTGATAAAAAAGCACTGAATGAACAGCTCCGAGTTTTTTTTGAAGTTTTCGATAAACATTGTAATAGCTTAAATTATCCTCTGTTACCAGAGAGGCGAAGGGCGCTTTTGATTGCAAATTTTATTGCAAAATTTGGGGAACATGGTCAAGATAATAAGAAAAAAGATGAATTAAAGAGAGAAAATAATGTTATTTCTGCGCCTGACAATACTTTGGTTGTTAATAATGCAAACAATGTCACGTTATTAAGTGACAATACTATGGCTTCAGGTTCCTTAGTCAAACCTGCCCCTTCAGTAGCAGAAGTTGCCGGCTTAGCAGCAGACAAACAGCCTCTATTGTTTAAATTTGAAACTTCTCGGGATAACAGTAGTTCTCCAAGATCGAGGGCTGATGGAGCAATGAGTGATGTAGAACACACTAAAAGGAAAAAAAGTAAATCTGCCGGCAACAATGCTAATTTATTAACTGCCGCACAAAAGGAGTTAGCAAGAAAAGAGAGGTCATTACCGCCGCACTCAGTAACAACAAGGCCAACGACAAAAATAGGAAAGAGAAAGAAATAGATCCATCGTTTGATGTGAGAAAAGAAAGGTTGAATACGAAGCTAAAGTAGGACCCTGTCTTCTAATCCCGCGATTATTGCCGTTCAAAAAGCACATCTATTAGAAAAGGTCAAGTGGTTAGAAGATGAAGAAGCTGAAAAACTCACGGGTCAATCGCCAGCCCATAACAAAATATAATATTAATATTCCTTTTACTTATGAAGCTGCCGGTGAAACAAAGGCTCTAATCGATCTTTTGATCCCGAAAAAGTGAGTGTAGGACCTCCTTTTTTTCCCTCCCAAGGTTAAGAGATGCCAGGCTATGTAACTCCTTAATTTATTTGACATTATTAACTCACTCCCCTTGAAACTTTAAACGCTAAGAAGGCTCTAATAATAAACCTAGAAATAGAGTAACAAGATAAAAAGAAAGAGGGGAAGTGCTATGGCCGCTACCGAAACGAGTATATTTATACGGAAAAATGGTAATCCCATGCAATTACTAGAAGCGCTTGATGTTAAATCTCAACATGAGCTCAGTAGACTTTTTAGTAAAAGTTTTAATGAAGATGAGGAAGATGAAGAGGAAGAGAACGAAGACGCCATTCTCGAACTTCTTGAAGAAGCTAAAGAAAATGCTATTAAAAAATCACCTGAAAAAGAAGCGGCCATTGAAAATTGGTTTCAGTTTTATAAAGAACATTATTGTGAGGAGTCTGCACTAACCCGCAATTTAATGACGATGCAATTGTTGATGCTTGGAGGTAGCCCAAGACAGGGAAATGATCGAGTACAGTTGCAGCCTGAGCAAAGCCCTAGAATGGCTAAATCTGGCGTCGGGATTGATAGTGTTCAAATACAAAAGGGTTCTCAATTGTCTGCGGTAAAAATTCAAGAATCATTTAACCAAGTAATTACGACGGCGGATCAAGCATTGAGTCGCTTTGAAGAACAATTACAAGGAGTAGCTACTGGAATTCAGGTTAAACCAGCGGGTGAGGTTGGACTTCCTGCTAAATATGTCGAAAAGGATTGGACGCTATCAGAAGAAACTGTAGAAGAACATCCAATTGAACATGATTTTGTGCGATCAGAAGAAACTGTAGAAGAACATCCAATTGAACATGATTTTGTGCGATCAGAAGAAACTGTAGAAGAACACCCAATTGAACATGATTTTAGGCTAACAGAAGAGCAAATCGAAGAAATGCACGTAGAACGTGATTTAGATAATTTAAGAAAAGGTGTCGAAAAGTTGAGATCTTTCAAAGTGGAAGACTATCGATCCGCCAAAAGAAACGATATGCTTCATGCGATGTTTGTTGTGGAAGAAGCCGTAGAAGAATTGCAAGCAGATGTTCAGGAGCTAGAAATAGAGAAAGGAATTAAAAGAGTATTGGCGACAGGAGCAGAGGTGGTGGCACGTCAAATAAAGGATCAAAAGACCTTTGAAACTTCCCTTGTCAAGCTTTTTTCTGAACTCAACAATGAGATTCGACATGCCTCGGGAAAGGCAAGAAAACATTTCAGTAATATCTTAGCAGATCTAAGACACCTACAGGATAAAGTTAAAAAATCTAAAAACCTCGAAGAAATTAAAGGTCATGTTATAAATATGGTTGATAAAGAACGTGACAGACTGTATAAAGCAGGCCAGACGCAATCGTCTTTTTATATAAAACTAAACGCTTTTGTTAGGCAGTACCGTGCTCCAGGCCCTGGTATAGCAATTTCTCCAAATCAAGCTTCAAAACAGCCCATGCTTTTTGGTCATAGTCTTCCTGGGCATAAGGCAGGAGAGCTTAGTAAATCGCCAGCTAGAAGGGGAGGTCGAGTAGGGAGAGCTGAAGGGCCAGTGAAGGGTGGGACAAAAGAAGATAAAGGAGAAGGAGGCGGAAAACCTAAGGTATAAGTCATAAACTCGGACTAAAAACATAGACCTATATAGATTATTATTAGAAACTATATAAACATTTAACGATTTGATTCAGGTGTCAAAATAAATTATACTAATAATTACTTGACGTAAAGCTAATTTTATTTAAATTGCCAAGGAGGCTCCACTTTGCTGTCAGGACGGCTCTTAGTACAAAACAAAAAGCCCTATATCTTCTTTTTTGCTTTATTATTAAGCGCTTGTCAATTTGCACCCAGGCCTTTTTGCCCCGCACAATTATACCAAAAAGCACAAAATGATGTATGCCAAGTCTTTTCTCAACAAGCGCCCTTATGTAAAGAAATTGATTTTAAGCATGCAATGGCACGCGGTCTCAGGTATAACCTAGACTACAGAGTAAAACAGGCCAATGCTGCTATCAAAATAGGTCAAATGAAGCTTGCTGAATTTGCAATGTTACCCGTAGCTGGCCTATCGGGTTCTACCTATAGCAGAAATAATGATGACGCAACCTTTTCTAGTAATCCTGATGGGTCACCCAATAGAAACCTGATCGCCTTTGGTGCAGATCGCCACATTCGTACATGGCGAGCCGGTTTACAATGGAATCTTATCGATTTAGGTATGGGTTATATTAAAACCAAAGAAGCCTCCGAACTCGTACTCATTGCAGAAGAAGAAGCAAGGAAAGACCTGCAAAAGCTGGTTCAGGATATTCGTGTAGCATATTGGACAGCATTTGTTGCTCAAGAACTCAAAAAAGAATTACAATCATTTCATACCAGATTAGAACAGTTTAAAGATACGCTCGATAAAGCTTTAATTGACAAAACCATTCCTAAAGAAGATCTTTTAACTTATCAATCTGCACTGTTAGATGAAAACCGCAGATTAGTACAATTGGAAGATCGATTGAAAAAAGCAGAATTTATATTTAAATCATTAATCAACATCCCAGCCAACCAGTCCATTATTCTTAAGGAACCACCCGTCGCGCTAACCAAAATTCAAAATTTACGAGGCTTAAATTTTGAAAAATTAGATGCCATTACACTTGTTAATCGTCCAGAACTTCGTGGTCAAGGATACCAAAAACGGATAGCAGAACTAGGAACAAAAGCTGCAGTACTTCAAGCATTACCTATCCTAACTCTAAGTGCAGGTAGAAATTACAATAGCAACTCATTTCTGGTCAATAAGTTTTGGAATGATAAGTCCATTGAAGTTTCTTGGAACATATTTAATTTGGTCTCACTGCCTGTTTCTTTGCGGGAAGCCGAGACACAAATCAAATTTGAGAATTTAAAATTAATGGCGCTTACACTGGGTGCGTTGAATGAAACGCGCATTGCGTTTGCTCATTATCAAAATATTGCAAATGAATGTAGAGTGGCAAAAAAACAAACTGTAAATGCCAATAGACTTTATCATTATACCAAAAATAAATTTTCAGCAAATCGTGCAAGCAAGCAGCAATTGATCACTACACAATTACAATATATTTATGCAAAAGTAGACGAGCTCTTGCTTTTATCAGATACTGCTTTGGCACTAGGTGAACTTTATATTGCCTCCGGATTTGATGTGTTGCCAATTGAGGCAACCCGGGTCTCCTCGCAAGAAGTGCTTTGCATAATTGAAGATAGACTCAAGGAGCAGGAGAATTTAAGTTTTAAAGCTTACGTGGATATGACATATGATAGAATTTTTTGTAAAACGTAAAAAGAGATTATCTTCGGAGATAATCAATTTTCTAGCGAACAGTTATCTTTTTGTATTTATACTGAAGTGTCTATTTAAGAAAATAATCAAAACCAAAAAAGTGATGAATCAATCTTTATTGTTATTTTTGAAAAAATTGATAAAACCCATACTTTTAATATTGGTTGTTGTTATTTTGTTTATTGGTTTTTCGACTAAAGAAGTGGCGCAAGCTGAGCCTGAAACAAAAACAAATTGGAGTGAAAATGCGACTGTGAAGGATAAGAAAACAAAGGAAATGAACGTGAAGGAAACCATAGATTTTTCCACTACAACACCCATCTATGTAATGGTTCATGCCATTGAGAATACGACCTTTTCTAGCGAAACTATTGGCACCCTCGCTTTCATCGCCGTGAAAGAAGGCGATACGTTCAACCGGAACGATGTTCTCTTGGAGTTCGATTGTAGAATACCAAATGCTGACTTGAAAAAAGTGGCTGCTCAAGAACACATCGCTCAATCTGCTCTCGAAAGCGCCAAGAAGCTAGAGTATTATGGTTCGATTAGTATAACGGAGCTGATAAAGGCTCAATCAGAAGAAGAAATGGCAAAAGCTGACGTTGAAAAATTAACTGCTGTGGTAGATAAATGTAAAATCAAAGCGCCGTATACGGGATCGGTATCTCAATTAATGGTTCATGCGGGAGAAACTGTTAAACCAGGCGACCCCCTTCTTAAAATATTAAGTTCCAAAAATCTTAATGCTGAACTTCAAGTCCCCTCTAAATGGCTAAAATGGCTTCACGTTGGGGTACCATTTAAAGTTAAAATTAATGAGCTAGATAAAGTCGTTCCAGCGGTCGTGGAAAGAATCAATCCTGAAATCGATCCGATTAGTCAAACCGTAAAAATTATTGGAAGATTTCATAATCCACCTGCAAACCTCCTGCCTGGAATGAGCGGTGAAGCAATTTTTACAGAAACTGACATTCAACTTTCAATCAATTATGAAAACGATAAATTAGAAATTAATAAAAATATAAGCATCATTATGAATTATTTCGAATCACCTTGGGAGATATTAGATTCATCTTGGATTATATCAAGTAGAGGAGTTAACGTTGAGTAATCCACCCTCTTCTGATCGTAATTTAGATGGCTTAGCCATTTTATTGATTCTAGAAAATCAAATCAAAAACACAACTAATCTTAGAGAATATGGCTACTTTGTCACAAATGAAACACATAGACTACTCTTTTACGATACCGCATTTTTGTGGAAAAGAAGCGATGTTTTCGATATTCAACTATTAGCTCAATCTGAAATTTTAGAAATCGATCCGCTTTCTCCTTTGTGTCAATCCGTTCAAAACATCATTAAGAGTATTCTTAAGATTGATAATGTAGAAAAAATACAGGCATTAAACTTTGCTAAAGACAAGCAAAATCCTGATGAATGGGAAAAACCCATTCCCAATCCATTAATGCAGGAAAATTCTATAACAAATTGGCCCCAGTATCTTCGTCCCTATGTTTTGTGGTGTCCCTTTGTTGATAATTATAATAAAATAACAGGAGGCCTGATACTATTCCGCGATAGCGTTTTTTCAGAAGAAGAACTTCAAAGATTTCGATGGCTTGCCAATAACTATCAATACACTTGGCAGGTTCTGACAAAAACCAGATTATCCCTTTTATACAAATGGTATAGAAGTAAATATTTTTTCAAAATCACATCAATAATCGTAGTTGTTCTACTGTTTCTCCCCACTCGAATGTCTATAACTACCAAGGCCACTGTTGTATCGGCTTCCCCTGCCCTTATTAATGCCCCTATTTCGGGTATCATTCATGATTTTTATGTTAAACCGGGTGAAGCAGTGAAAAAGGGACAATTATTATTAGATTTTGATAAGACTGATTTAATAAAAACATTAGCCATCGCCGAAAAAAAATTATTGTATTCTGAAGAAAAAGTTAGAGCGGCTGAAACCCAAGGTTATGAAAATGGACAGTCCAGAGATGAAACACCTATTTTAGAAGCGGAACATGCTCTTGATCAAAGTGAAGTGGATTATGCAAAGTCGCTTTTGGACAAAGCAGATATATATAGTCCATTGGATGGAGTGGCAGTTTTTGATAGTAAAGAGGATTGGATCGGGCAACCCGTTCAAGCAGGGGAAAATATACTCAGAATTGTTGAGCTACAGAATACTGAACTCTCTATCACGATTCCTGTTGCCGATCTAATTGACCTCTCGATGGATGCACCAGGTAAATTTTATGAGTACGGAGGTTTAAGTGGAATAGACGTTCAATTAACGACAATCGGTTACAATGCTGAGTTGCAATCGAACAAGATATTAGCCTATGAATATAAAGCAAAATTTCTCGATCAAAAACACTTGCCCCTCCTAGGGAGTCAAGGCATCGTACATTTATATGGTGATCATGTTCCATTAATTTATTTCCTGTTAAGACGACCTTTACAGGCTATCAGACAAACGATAGGGTTTTGAAATAAATACCAATGAAAAATAAAACAAACGATCGATCAATAAGGCTTCGTAAACTTCGATACGGCGTGTCTCTTGATTTTTATGGTTATGATCAGGATGGTATTCCTCAATGGAAGCTTTACGATGGACTTAGAAACAAAAATTTTCTAGTCGGAAAACCAGAATTCGAGATGTTGTCACGTTGGTACTTGAGTGTGCCTGAAAAAATTATCGAATCGGTTAATCAAGAAACCACCTTCCATGTGGACATGGATGATTTTGAAAATTTACATCAATTCTTATATCATAATTCTCTTTTAGAAGAGAGATGGAGAAATATTTATAAAAATGCCATAGAACAAAAAGTCATTAAAGGCGAAAATTTATTTTATTGGTTTATTAGATATTATTTATTTTTTAGAATCCCCCTGTTTCATCCCGATAACTTCCTGAACAGAACCAAATTCATAGGGGACTTCTTATTCAGTAAATATACTTTTATCGTCATGTGTCTGTTAGGGGTATTGGCTATCTATCAAATCGGTCTTAATTGGGATCTATTTACCCATACTTTTTCGACCATTTTTTCATGGGAAGGATTAGTAATATACCTTATTATATTTACCTTGGCTAAATGCTTTCATGAATTTGGTCATGCGTATATGTGCAAACGATACGGGAAAACAGTCCCCTCTATGGGCCTCGCTTTTCTCGTATTTTGGCCAGTCCTTTATACCGATACGACGCCCAGTTGGTCTTTGCCGAGCCACCAAAGATTACGAATCGCATTAGCAGGCATGTGGTTAGAAACTTACTTTACCATCCTTGCTGCATTAATTTGGGCGAATGTTAATAATTTGACCCTTCAAATGATTTGTTACATCACTTTAGTAAATTGGTTGGGGACTTTATTAATTAATGTCAGTCCCTTTATGAGATTTGATGGCTATTACGCCCTCTCTGATTTTTTAAAAATGCCTAACCTGCAAAATCGCGCTTTTGCAATCGCACGATGGCAGATCAGATATTGGCTTTTTGGTTTAGAGGATCCCCCACCCGAGCAATTTTCCAAAAAAACCCTTAGGATTCTAGTTTGCTATTCATTTACCGCTTGGTTCTATAGGTTGTTTATCTATTTTGGTATTGCCATCTTGGTTTATCATTATTTTTTCAAGATAGTAGGCATCATTCTTTTTTTAATTGAACTCTTTGCCTTTATTTTGCGACCTATTAGAGATGAATTTAGAGTTTGGTACAACTATAGAAACAAATTTACACTTAATAGGAGAACAATCATAACGGCTGCCTGTGGTTTCATTTTTCTGATAATATTGTTTTTGCCGATGAATGCCAGCATTAAAATGAATGCTACATTAAGCTATAATCATGAATACCTCTATAGCAAGGAAAGCGCTGTTCTTCTCGATAAGTTACCCGACATTGGCACGTTTTATAAAAAAGATGAAATTATTGTCAGGTTATCGTCAAATGAAAATGAACATTATTTGATTAAATCTAAATTAGAATACGATAAAACAGCAATAGCACTAAGACGTTCAACTTTCAGTGAATCTCATCAGAATGAATTATCTAGTTTACAAGCAGAGTTACAAAAGAAAGAAGCAGAATATAACAAATATTTAAAGTTAAAAGACGATCTTATTATCCGGGCACCCTTTGATGGAATAATCAAAGAAACTTTCCCGGATTTAAAACCCGGTGACACTGTCAAAAAGAATTTATGGCTAGTGAATATTATCCAACAAGATAAGCTGATAGTGGAAGCCTATGTTGAACAAGGCGATTTTAACCTAATTAAAGTTGGAGAAAAAGGCAAGTTTTATCCTCTCAATTTAAGTGAACCTGCAGTGATTGTAAAAGTGGTTGCCATTGAACCTGTCAATACCATTCAATTATCACGTTATTATTCAAAATCAAACCGCGAAGCCTCTGGAAGTCTTCAACCCATTAATACCCCTGGGTATGAGGCGAGTGAATTAGGCGGACAGATTCCGACAAATTTGTCTCAAGAAGGTACCTTTGTTCCGGTGGAGTCTATTTACAGGGTTATTTTAGAACCCCTCACCTCAGCGCAAATCTCAAATGTTTTAAGTGGAACAGTGATATTAACCGTAGAAGAAGAAAGACCATTTATTAGCCAGATAATCTACAAATTAAAAACAGTATTCTCACAAGAATCTGGATTTTGATTGAACCGGGATTTTGATTGGGAATTATGGCTTCAAAAGCATCCTGGTTAGATGTATCTGCAACTTTATTAGTTTCATCTAAATTCCTTATGCTTCCCATTGAAAAATAACGAATTATTTTTTCGCATATATTTTCTCCAAGGGAACTTTTTCTATTATTTTGGGCCTAACTACTTGGGGGGATCTATCTAGTAAAAACATAAGGTAGGGATTTTGTGGTTCAGATGGATGGTAGGAGTAAAATGGTATGAAAAAACAAGACAAAGAAGGCAAAACGCCCCAAAAAGGCAAAATGCCCAAAAATCGCACGAAGAAAAATAGGAGTTATTTCCTAAGGGTGGCACTTGAGCCGCGTCTTTTATTTGATGCTACACTAGGTGCAGCTCAACATATGATTGAGCACTTTATTGGGCCTAAAGAAATTCAACATGATGCATCTGCAACAAACGCTGAAAAAAGCATCTCCGAAAAAACCCCTGTCGATAAATCTGTTTCCGAAAAGACCCCTATTGAGTCTGCCACGACCCCCATGGGTCACAAGAGTGCACCTGAGGTGAGTGCCCCTGAAAAAGTGATTCGACAATTTGATAATTTTGCCGCCAAAACTTCCGGAAACACAGGTAGTGCACCGTTTCAACACTTTGAAAAAACTCAGCTAAAAAGTAATCATTTTTCACAGTTAGAGTCTCTGGACTTAGCGCTTCGTAATTATAATCATGATCATAACGGTCAGGGAACCCATGGTGAAAAAGCAACGCTGATGGGTTCATCCATTCTGTCCGATATCCATAAAGAGGCAAACCACATTAAAGCAAGCCAAATGCGAGATCACATCCGAGATTCAATGTTTGCTTCTTTCTTATCGGATAATACACTTCCCAATTCAATGCATGCTATGCGTGTCCGCGTCGACACGATTTATCATGATTTAGGCGCGGCTGGCAAAGCCATTGATAATGCATTCACCCATCCCATATTCTCCGCAACTGAGCAAGGTAATGGTAGAACCTATACCTTGACTGGAAAAGATGCTTCTTCGTTCTCTGTTGATTCCATCGGGCATGTAAGGTATAATCCACACTCCGATTTTGAAAAGAAAAATGACTATCAATTTACTATCAATACGTATAAAGATCGCAACTTACATAGCACACAGAGTGTCAATATTCATGGAAGAGATTTGCCTTCAGCCAAAGATAGTGCTTCACTCCAGCAAGCTGTAAATGATATTCTCGCGTCCAATACAATACCTGGCCTAACAGCCACTGTCGTTAACGGCGTTATCGTGATTGATCCTACCGTTAATTATACAGAGGGTACCTCTACTACAGTAATCACAGCTTCAGATACTAAAAACATAACATCTTATACATTAACAGGCGCGAATGCCTCTTCGTTTTCAATTAGTACTGTAGCTGCAACATTTGGAAACGTTACATTTGTTACCACACCAGAATATGATGTAAAAACAAGTTATACCTTCACCATTAATGCTTATAAAGGGGCTAAATTACAAAGTACTGAGGCAGTGACGGTTAACATTACCGATGTGGCGCCGACTATCACGAGTGCGGCGACAGGTTCAGTGACTGAAGGGGTGGCTGCGGGAACGAGTGTGTATACTGCGACAGCGACCGATACGGGCAATACGAACGCGGGTGTGATCATTTATTCATTGTCAGGAACAGATGCCGGTAAATTTACGATTAATGCCTCTTCGGGTGCGGTGACCATCAAGAGTACGCCTGAGATCACCACCCAAGCGAGCTATAGCATCACTATCCAGGCAAAGGATGCGCCCACGGGCTTGGTAACGACAAAGGCGGTGACGATTAGTGTGACGGATGTGGCGCCGGTTATCACGAGTGGAGCGACAGGCTCTGTTGTAGAAGGCGCAGCCATCAATACCGTTGTTTATACGGCAACAGCCACTGATTCAGCGAACCCGGGTGCAGCGATTATTTACTCATTATCCGGAGCAGACGCAAGCAATTTCACGATTAATTCCTCAACAGGGGTAGTGAAGATTACTAGTGTGCCAGAGCTTACGGCCACGCGAACGAGCTATAGTATCGTTGTTCAAGCAGCCGATGTGGCCACAGGAGCGACACTGGGAACCAAAGCGGTGACGATTGGTATAACGGATGTGGCGCCGGTTATCACGAGTGGTTCGACAGGCACGGTGGTAGAAGGATCTGCTGCGGGAACGACTGTCTACACGGCGGCAGCAAGTGATTCGGCGAACCCGAGTGCGGCGATTATTTACTCGTTATCCGGAGCAGATGCAAGCAATTTCACAATTAATTCCTCAACAGGGGTAGTGAAGATTACTAGTGTGCCAGAGCTTACGGCTACGAGAACGAGCTATAGCATCACGGTGCAAGCAGCCGATGTGGCCACAGGAGCAACACTGGGAACACAAGCGGTGACGATTGGTATAACGGACGTGGCGCCGGTTATTACCAGTGGAGCGACAGGTTCTGTTGTAGAAGGATCTGCTGCGGGAACGACTGTCTACACGGCGGCAGCAAGTGATTCAGCGAACCCGGGAGCAGCCATTATTTACTCGTTATCCGGAGCAGATGCAAGCAATTTCACGATTAATTCCTCAACCGGTGTAGTGAAGATTACAAGTGTGCCAGAGCTTACGGCTACGAGAACGAGCTATAGCATCACGGTGCAAGCCGCTGATGTGGCAACAGGAGCGACACTGGGAACCAAAGCGGTGACGATTGGCATAACGGATGTGGCGCCGGTTATCACGAGTGGTTCGACAGGCTCTGTGTTAGAAGGATCTGCTGCGGGAACGACTGTCTACACGGCGGCAGCAAGTGATTCAGCGAACCCGGGAGCAGCCATTATTTACTCGTTATCCGGAGCAGATGCAAGCAATTTCACGATTAATTCCTCAACCGGTGTAGTGAAGATTATCAGTGTACCTGAACTGACAGCCACGAGAACGAGCTATAGCATTACGGTGCAAGCCGCTGATGTGGCCACAGGTGCGACACTGGGAACACAAGCGGTGACGATTGGCATAACGGATGTGGCGCCGGTTATCACGAGTGGAGCGACCGGCTCTGTGCTAGAAGGATCTGCTGCGGGAACGACTGTCTACACGGCGGCAGCAAGTGATTCGGCGAACCCGGGTGCGGCGATCATATATTCGTTATCTGGAGCAGACGCAAGCAATTTCACAATTAATTCCTCAACCG
>Ga0207084_1061_pt1 | contig 26633 bp, 18 predicted proteins | sample Alteio_BWMinHeat_55_FD_153543 | JGI IMG/M metagenome (GOLD analysis project Ga0207084, IMG submission 153543) | Enriched cells from forest soil in Barre Woods Harvard Forest LTER site, Petersham, Massachusetts, United States -... | ecosystem: Environmental > Terrestrial > Soil > Temperate forest >...
AATTCGCTAATTAAAAAATAAGGGCTGAATCATGAAGCTAAAACGAGTGCTACCTATTCTTTTATTGGGCGGGGTAATAATGACCCTGGCTGCTTGCTCTACACATAAAAATAAAGACCAATCCGCTATTAATGAAGCCAATGCCGCTTATGCCTCAGATAACGCAGGGGCCAGATCATCCGGTTTAGGCGAGGAAGAAGGTTTTGGTGAAGAAGGGCGTGGAGGATCGTTGATTGCTAAACGCACTTATTACTTTGATTACGATAGTAATGTAGTCCATGAACAAGATAAGCCCGCTATTGCTGCCAATGCAGATTATTTAATGTCTCATGCGAATGCCAAAGCCATAGTTGAAGGTCACACCGATCCTCGTGGAAGCCGTGAATACAATATCGGTTTAGGGGAAAGACGTGCCCGGGCCGTTGCCAACATCATGATTGCTCAAGGTGTGAATCCAGCCCAGCTTAGAATTGTGAGTTATGGCGCAGAAAAGTTAGCGGCTTCTGGTCGTAGCGAAGCGGCTTATCAACGTGACCGTAGGGTCGTTTTAGTTTATCTGCGACGTTAGCCTATGCCATTACTTCATACGATAAGGAAAATCGGGATGGCTCGCTTGATAGCTACGATGGTTTTGTTTACGGGATTAAGCGCGGTGGCGTTTGCCGAATCCGCGCCCGTTTACGATGTGGACAACATGCCTCAACAGTTTGAATCCAACTCAGACACTTCGGCGGACATGCCCAGTGATAATGGTCAGGATTTACCACCACCTCCATCGCCTGACCAAGAAAGCACGTTTGCACCCTTGACGAGTCAAACCAGCCCTTCTTCTAATGCTTCACGTACGCAAGATATATCGCGCTTGACGCCTGACCAACGCTTGCACCGTTTGGAACAGCAAATAAATAACATGCAAAATAATGATGCCGCTCAGCGTATGGATTCTCTGCAGAATCAAGTTCAATTATTGCGGGGGCAAGTTGAACAATTGACTCATCAATTGCAACTCGTGCAAAACCAGCAAAAAACAGTGGCCTTGCAAGTAGCGAAAGCGGGCAAAACCCCAGATATATCCGATGTCTCTAAAAAAGCCAATGATGATGCGCCTGATACCAATCCGGCCGATGTGGCAACGGTTGATAAAGAGAAAGCGGATGCTGCCAAGCAAGCTAAAATTGACGCCAACGATAAATCGACAGGCAATCAACCCAATGTGGCTGAAGAGCAGCAAATTTATCAAACCGCTTACAATTTAATTAAAGCTAAAAAATACGATGACGCCGTCAATACCCTGAAAAATATGCTGAAGAAATACCCTTCTGGGCAGTTTGCTTCTAATGCCCATTATTGGTTAGGAGAATTGTATGGGTTGATGGGCAAGAATGACCAAGCCTTAACTGAATTTAATACCATTATCAATTCTTACCAAAGCAGTCCGCGTCTTTCAGATGCCCAATTAAAAATTGGTTTGATTTTTGCTTCTCAATCCAAATGGTCAGATGCGAAAGCTGCATTTAAAAAAGTCATCAATCACTATCCAGGGACTGCTTCAGCCAGGCTGGCTGCCGAACATTTAAAGCAAATTAGGCAAGCAGGCAATTAGTGGAACGTTTGCGTCTCACAGAAATTTTTTATTCTCTACAGGGTGAAACCAGGACAGTCGGCCTTGCCACTGTCTTTGTGCGTTTAACCGGCTGTCCTCTCCGTTGTCAGTATTGTGATACCGCTTACGCCTTTCATGGGGGTGAGTGGGTAGAGCTAGAGGCCATTGTGGCTGAAGTACAGCGCTATCCTACGCATTATGTGACTGTCACGGGTGGCGAACCCTTGGCGCAAAAAGCCTGCCTGCCATTACTATCTCGTTTATGCGATTTAGGTTACGAAGTTTCTTTAGAAACCAGTGGCGCCTTGGACATTGCCGAGGTAGATGTGCGCGTGATCAAAGTAGTAGATATCAAAACACCAGGCTCCAAGGAAGACGCTAAAAATAAATGGGAAAACCTAGCCCATTTGCTGCCCCATGATCAAATTAAATTTGTGATTTGTGATCAAACTGATTACGAATGGTCGAAATCTATTCTATCTCGATATCATCTCACTGAACGCTGCCAGGTATTATTCTCGCCTAGTTTTCACCAACTCAAAGCCAACGAACTCGCTGATTGGATTTTACGTGACCAATTGAGCGTGCGCTTGCAAATCCAATTGCACAAATATTTGTGGGGCGAAGTACCAGGCCGTTAGGAGTTTTCGCTTCTCCCCTCTTGGAACACCCCATCGCGTAAGGCACAGTTTGATTTGCTAAATGTTGATATTTCTATCGGAACCAGTAATATAAGCGGCTCTGCTAACCATGACCTTTGGGGCCGTTAGCTCAGTCGGTAGAGCAGCAGGCTTTTAACCTGTTGGTCCTGCGTTCGAATCGCAGACGGCCCAAATCATTATCCCGTAATAATCCCGGATTTCGCTTTGCTCATCCAAATTTCTAAATCTGTTCAAAAAAAAAGTCCCCTCCCCCCTCCGCGGGGGAGGGATAGGGAGGGGGGTACATTTAAAAAACAGTCTTGATCTTTTTGAAGATGCCCTCATGTATTATTCATAAGGCATCCCAAGGAAATAAACCCATGCGCATGGATAAATTAACCAGTAAATTTCAGACGGCCCTAGCTGATGCTCAGTCGCTTGCCTTGGGTAAGGACCATGCCGTCATTGAACCTGTGCATGTGATGAAAGTATTGTTGGATGAAAACGGCGGTCAAACGACGTCTATCTTGACCAAAGCCAATGTCAATGTGGCTAAACTCCGTACCGATATTGATGCGGTCATTAAACGCTTGCCCACCGTGCAAGGTGCAGCAGGCGAAGTGCATATCTCCAATGAATTAAACCGCATTTTAAATATCATGGACAAACTCGCGCAAAAACGTAAAGACCAATATATTTCCAGCGAATTATTTTTATTAGCCGCCACAGAAGATAACGGCACCTTAGGCGATGTGTTGCGTCGCGCGGGAGCCACCCCAGCCAATATTGAAAAAATCATAGACCAAGAACGCGGAGGAGAAGCCGTGCAAGATCCTAATGCAGAAGAACAACGCAATGCCTTGGCTAAATACACCATTGATTTAACCGCGCTGGCGGCACAGGGAAAATTAGATCCTGTGATAGGGCGCGATGCAGAAATCCGTCGCACCATTCAAGTCTTGCAAAGACGCACCAAGAATAATCCCGTGTTAATTGGTGAACCGGGGGTGGGGAAAACCGCTATTGTGGAAGGCCTCGCGCAACGTATTGTGAATGGTGAAGTGCCGGAAGGACTGCGTGATAAAAAATTGTTGGCCTTGGATTTAGGCGCCTTAATTGCCGGTGCTAAATTCCGTGGCGAATTTGAAGAACGCTTAAAAGCCGTCTTAAAAGAATTAAGTAAACAAGAAGGACAAGTGATTTTATTCATTGATGAATTACATACCATGGTAGGCGCAGGAAAAGCCGAAGGGTCTATGGACGCGGGAAATATGTTAAAGCCGGCTTTAGCAAGAGGTGAATTACATTGCGTAGGTGCAACCACTTTAGATGAATACCGAAAATACGTGGAAAAAGATGCTGCTTTGGAGCGCCGCTTCCAAAGAGTGTTAGTCGATGAACCTTCCGTCCCCGATACCATTGCTATTTTGCGCGGCTTAAAAGAACGCTATGAATTGCATCACGGCGTTGAAATCACGGATTCAGCCATTGTGGCTGCTGCGACCTTGTCGCATCGTTATATCACTGATCGTAACTTGCCTGATAAAGCCATAGATTTGATTGATGAGGCAGGCAGTAATATACGCATGGAAATCGATTCTAAACCTGAAGTCATGGACAATCTGCAACGCCGCATTATTCAACTTAAAATTGAGCGGGAAGCATTAAAAAAAGAAAAAGACGAAGGTTCTAAAAAACATTTGGAAAAATTAGAAACGGACTTGCATAAACTGGAAGAAGAATATAAGAAATTAGAAGCGGTATGGAAAGCAGAAAAAAACCAATTGCACGGCGCACAATCCATCAAAAGCGAATTGGAAAAAGCCCGTCAAGAATTTGAAGCAGCCCGTCGTGTAGATGACCTGACGCGCATGGCAGAATTGCAATACGCGCGTATTCCCGAATTAGAAAAACAACTGGCACAAGCCTCAGCGGATGATGGAAAAAAAGAAATGCATTTGTTGCGAAATAAAGTGACGGATGAAGAAGTGGCTGAAGTTGTCTCTAAATGGACGCACATTCCCGTTTCCAAAATGTTAGAAAGTGAAAAAGAAAAACTGGTCCACATGGAAGACGCTTTGCATAAACGCATAGTAGGCCAAAGCCAAGCCGTTACTGCCGTGTGTAATGCCATACGCCGCTCACGAGCAGGACTGGCTGATCCCAATCGCCCCATAGGTTCTTTTTTATTTTTAGGGCCAACGGGGGTAGGCAAAACCGAATTATGTAAAGCCTTAGCAGAATTTTTATTTGATAGCGAAGAAGCCGTGATTCGTTTGGACATGTCTGAATTTATGGAAAAACATTCGGTATCTCGTTTATTGGGAGCGCCGCCAGGTTATGTGGGATACGAAGAAGGTGGTTATTTGACCGAGCACGTGAGACGTAAACCTTACTCCGTTATTTTATTAGATGAAATGGAAAAAGCGCATCCCGATGTGTTTAATGTGCTTTTACAAGTGTTGGATGATGGGCGCTTGACGGATAGCCAAGGACGCACCGTGGATTTTAAAAATACCGTCGTCGTCATGACGTCTAACTTAGGATCGGATTTGATTCAAAGAATTTCCAAAGAGGGCGATTACTTTGCCATGAAGGAAGCCGTGTTAGGTGTGGTCTCTCAACATTTTAGGCCTGAATTTATTAATCGCATTGATGAAATGGTCGTCTTCCATCCTCTCGATGAAAAACAAATCAAGGTCATTGCACAACTCCAAATAAACCGGCTGAGAGCGCGCTTGGCTGAGCGAGATTACACACTGGTCGTTACCGATGAAGCATTGGATTATTTAGCAGCGACCGGGTATGATCCTGTCTATGGAGCAAGGCCATTAAAACGTTCCATTCAGCAACATGTTGAAAACCCTTTAGCTCAAGAAATACTGACAGGCAAATTTGTTCCAGGCGATACCATACACATCGCCTTAAAGAAAGGCCACATTGTGTTTTCTAATAAAGATTGATAGGGATGATGCGCCATGTATAAACACATTCTGTTTGCCACAGATTTAACGGAAGATACCGATTACCTCATAGAAAAAGTCCAGAACGTGTGTCGTCTTACGCATGCGGCATTAAGTTTAATCCACGTGGTAGAACCCCTTCCCGGTTATAGTTACGCCTATTTGGGCATAGAAGATATTGAAGGCCAATTAATTGATGAAGCCAAACGCACCATGGAAAAATTAGGAGCCAAGCTCACTGTGGCCCAGGCTAATCAATTTGTTGAAGTCGGCCCCACTAAGACAAAAATTCTACAGATTGCGGAAGAAAAAAATGTAGACATGATTATTTGCGGCAGCCATGGACGTCATGGCTTGTCTCTGTTATTAGGTTCTACAGCCAATGCCATTTTACACGGTGCCAAATGCGATGTGTTGACCGTGCGTTTACCGGAATCTACAGACTAGATATGAAATTCAAAGATTATTACACTGTCCTTGGTGTAGATAGAAAAGCGACTCCTGATGACATCAAATCTGCTTATAGACGGCTGGCGCGCAAATACCATCCTGATGTCAGCAAAGAAGCTAATGCAGAAGAACAATTCAAAGATGTGCAAGAAGCCTACGAAGTATTAAAAGACCCTGAAAAACGCACGGCCTATGATCAGTTGGGCAGTAATTGGAAACAAGGCCAAGAGTTTAGGCCGCCACCCAACTGGGGATCCAATACGCGTTTTTATTCCAGTGAAGACATGGGTGATTTTAGTGAAAGTGATATGGGTGGGTTCAGTGATTTTTTCGCTAATTTATTTGGTGGTGGAGCAAGGGCGGGGGGCAGAGCTAGAGGTAGAGAAGGGTTTGGCGGTTTTCAACAAGCCGGCCGTGATCAACACGCCAAAATTACGATTACTTTGGAAGAAGCGTTTCACGGCACGAGTAAAACATTTCAATTACATATGCCAGAAGTGGATGCCCACGGGCGTGTTCATGACAATTTGCGTACCTTGAAAGTCAATATTCCTGCTGGTGCCTCGCAAGGACAACAATTGCGTTTAGCTAAACAAGGGTCACCTGGAATGCACGGCGGGCCAGCAGGAGATCTTTATTTAGAAATTGATATTGCACCACATCCTCTGTTCTCGCTGAAAGGACTCGACGTATATTTAACGTTGCCTGTCACGCCTTGGGAAGCGGCATTAGGCGCTGAAATTAAAGTCCCGACTTTGGGAGGCTCTGTGGGATTGAAATTAGCACCGGGTTCGCAAGCCGCACAAAAGCTACGCTTAAAAGGAAGAGGCATGCCAGGTAAACCGCATCCGGGAGATCAATATGCTATCTTGCAAATTGATGTTCCTGAACCTAAAACCCAAGAACAGCGGCAGATTTATGAAAGCATGGCGCGCGTGATGCCGTTTAATCCGCGTCAACATTGGCCCGCATAAGGACTTGCTAGGAAACGAGACCATGACAAAAGACAAGGGAATGATAGTGGCAGATTATACCGAAATAACGGTATTTACGCTGGAAGAGATGGGGGACATTTGTCATCTTTCTATTGATGTGTTACATGATTTTATTCAATACGACGTCATCCATCCTGTGCAATCCGAGCCCCAGCCACGGTTTGATCTAGTCCAATTACGCCGCGCTCAAACCGCCCTGCGTTTACAACGTGACTTAGAAATTAATTTAGCCGCCGCCGCTTTGGTATTAGATTTGCTGGATGAGATAGATGAATTACGTACCCGCATGGCCTTGATGGAAAAGCATCATTTGTAGCATTTTTTGTTATTTGACAATAAAAAAATAACATATAAAAATACCTCTCACGAAAGAGGGTTAGCGTCTATAAAAAACGAGGAAAAATAAAATGTCATCTACACGGGGTAATACCAGGAAAAAAAACAAACGCAATCAGAGTGGTGGTACTCCGCTTGAAACTGATGATATTGAAAATAAAGAACTATGGGGTTTATTTTCAAGTCAGCTAGAAGATTCACTCAATCTGCACAGCTTTCATGTTCATTCCTCTTCGCGTATTCCAGTGAGACATTGGCTAATGATTGCTCTTGCGGCCTCAGCAGGTGTTTATGCTGCAAACGGGCAACGGGTGGGTAACGATGTAGTTAATGCAGGAGGAAGCGAAGATCATACTCAGGGAAAAGGAGGAATAGACGGGTGGTTCAATGGTACTTCATCGGCAACGCATAGAACTCATCGCTCGTTTAATCAGCCTTCTTCTCATCGCCCTAGTCATCAATCCTTTGCTCATGACGCCCCTCATAGGGTAGTACGCCAGCCTACACCTAAGCCCGCTCGTCAGCAGCCAGCGTCTCGCAAGATGGCTTCACCCTCCCCCAAGCCCCCTAAACCGACAGCAAAGGCAATCCCTGCTCAGTATGCAATTCCAACTACTGTTCATGAATTAAAATTATATAAAGAGCGATTATTATCCGAATTTGATGCTCCCTCACAAAAACGATTAAGCGAGATGCTTTTTGATATGGAAGACAGTGTATTAGCGATTGCCGATAATTTTCAGACTATGAAAAATGAGATGGGAGGATTATCCCATCCTCCTTCCCTACTAGAGGTCATCATCTTTCAAGATCAAATTGATGGAGATTATGGTGATTTTGTATATTCTGTCGAATCTAAAATAGTTGATCTCATACAAAAAGACTTAGTAAACGATGCCTCATCAGGTGCGTCTGTTTTCTCAGAAATACATAGCCAACGAATGTGGGATGTGTTCGAACAGGACTTAAAAGCGTACCATGAAAAAATGCCGCAAAACTGGGCAAAGCGCCATCAGGAAGCCGATTTCAACAGGGATGTCCGTACTCAAGAAAATATCCGTTATCTCAGGGAAATACGGTCGGCTAGACCTTTATTTTTTAATACACGTGCAGAAGCACAACCGTTTCGAGAACAGATCATATCATTGACTTCTCATTTCGATCATTCTTCTCAAAAATTAATTGAGGAGACGGGATGGTTTTTTGAAAAAGAGGTTTTTGAAAATGGCTATAAGCAAGTCAACTCAGCGCGGTATAGACTTAAAGATCATCAGCAAAATGAAGCAGCGCTCGATACATTTTGCGATGTCATGGAAGACGATTATGGTAGAGTGTTATGGCATACAAAAAATCGGTTCTTCGGTGATGTTCAATCACAGGTCAATGCGCAGAGTAACCCAACGCCTCTACACTTGACTCACCATCATATGACAAAGGCAACCGATAGGTTTCACCGTACATTAGCTCGTATCAATAAAAAATGGACAAAGGAAATACGGTTTGGAGAAACAGCAGGTGAGATACCAGAATTCAAGGCAATAAATCAGAAAAGCAGCGGAAAGATTATTTTTCAAGGATTAAGAGAGCAATTTTCTCATTTGCCAAAAACGTCTCATGCAGAACAGCCTAATGCGCTGTATCTTGTTCCAGAAACGATGAGCGAATTACAAATACGCAAGGACCAATTAATATCATTATTTGATGAACCCTCTAAAAAAATACTTAACAATCTATTTGGCAGCGTGCAATATCACAGCTTAAATCGAGCTGAGGATGTTTACAACAGGGCGGTGCAATCCCATCATCCCACAGAATTTCGTTCTACACTTAGGGATCAAATTGATGAAAGTTATGGTAGCTTTTTATTTTCAATAGAATCGGAAATGAGTTATTACCTAGAGAAAGATTATGTGAGCAGTGTGCAACCCGGTATCAATCACTTCTCACAAGAGGATAACAAAATATTGCGAGAAAACTTATTCGAACTCCGTTTGGACGCTCATTATCAGCAAACAAGGCAGCGTTGGAATGAGTATACTGTGGAAGAAAATAAAGAAAGCCACTCTATCAGTGCCGAGAATCATATCGAATATCTGAGGGAAATACGCAAGGTCCTAACCAGCGCATTTTTCACGAAAATGGCGGAATCAACCGCTCAGGAGGAATTGGAATTCCTTTATGCTCACTTTGATCCCTCTTCTCAACGTCTTTTTGAAGAAACGAACCGTGTTTTTGAAGAAGAGACGCTTAAACAAATTTACGTAGAACGGGCCATTCTGAAAGAGCATTTTGATAGTGAGGTCATCTTTACTGAATATTGTAATCAAATGGAGGAGGAGCACGGCCGTTTTTTATTTGCAAGACAGACTGATTTTTTCGACCATGTTAAAACACAGGTTAACACTGTAAATAGCCTTAATACTGTCCACTTGACTCGCGATGATGTGGCAATTAAAGTCGATCGCTTTCACCACGGTTTAGCCGGTCTTCAAAGAAAATGGTCATGGAGTTCGGAAGCGGCCAAACGGGCCAGTCAACGGTTACCAGATAATTTGATAAAGCTAACGGTGCTTGACGGTAAGAATTATTTGGAAAAAGTTAAATTAAATTATCCGCATTTAGCAAAAAGAAAAAGACCAAAAAAAGAAAAAATAGTGATCATGGAGGGGGAGGTAGAAGAGGAAAAAAGTAAAGGAAAAGAAAAGGTAATTGAGCAACGCATTGAAATGGATCATGAAATAGAATCGTCCGATGCCGGTTCTCCTCCCATAATGGATGATTCTTCTTTATGGCGGGGACTAGGCGCTACTGCGGGATTGGTTGTAGGTGTGGTAGGCGGAAACTATCTTGCGCAAAAATGCCAAGACCGAAAAAAGCGACAGAAGGATGCTCGCGAAAATAAAGAAAACGCAAAACAACTGATCACTTGTATTAATTTAATGGTTTCCTCTCAAAGGACAAGGCCGAAAAAGAAACGCAAGCCACTTCTTTCAAAAGGTGCGGGCCCTATTCATCCGCCCTCTTTAATAAAACCTGAGCCTACATTTGATTTAGTGCAGGTCCATCAAGATTACTTAGCTGCCGTGCAAGAAGCTAATCATCTTGTTGCATTAGGATTGCAATCCATTCCTCCTGGTCAATACCGAGAGCGGGGTGCCAAAGAAAGAATGATTGTTCAGTTGCAAAACAAGATAGCGAGTGAAACGGCGAATAAAGAAAAATACGCGCAATGGGAAGAGAAAGGGAAAGGGAAGGAAAAAGAGGGCCTTTCTAGCGATGCGATGGGGCGCGAACAACAAAAACTCGCAGCGGCCTTAGTGCAAGAGACTAAGGCAATTAATCATGCTTATGAAAAATTAAAGAAATCGCTAAAAAAAGAAGGAATTAATTTAAATCAGAATACCGTTGAACCCTCTGCTAACCAGCAAGCATCACATGATTCTTGCTCCTCTGAAGAAAAAGAACAGCAGTTATCGGATTCTAAAGTAGTAGAGGAGGCGACTCAGAATGAGGGCGAAATAACACCTGATCAAGAGACGGAATATGAAATTGAGGAAGAAGAAAAAGAAAAGGAGCAGGAAGAAGAAAAAGAAGAGGAAAAAGAGAAAGAAAAAGAGAAAGAAAAAGAAAAAAAGGTGGATACGTCTCTACTTGCTACCAAAAATTTCACCGTTCACAATGAAGGAGGTAAAAAACAGGCTGCCAATTATTCTCCCACTCAAGCCGCCTATCCTAGTTTATTCTCTTTAAGTAAAAAATCAAACGCTCTCCAACTTTCGCCTAAAGCAAAAAAGATGCTTGCCTTGAGAGCTCGGATAGACACACTGAAAAACCGAACACGCCATCAAATTGACCGTTACTGTCTTGAAAAAGAAGGCGAGCAAGATAATTTTGAGATTGAAGTCGGTAATCGCATGTATCTTTATCAATTCATGAAAATTTCCGAACTGTTGATACAGTTAGATACTTCTCCCCTTGTACAACTGATACGGCGTTTTCGTCATTTAGTAGTGCATTATCATGAAGAAATAGGCCGAACAGAAATGACTTTATTTGCAACAGCGTGGTTAGCTCATTACGAGCAAGAAAAGCAGAAAACAGAGGATGTTATTTTAATGTGTCAACAAGCGATATTGACCACGCTTGGCGAATCCGATGTGATCAAAGAGAAAATTGAACAATATATTCCACTCTCTAAAGAGGCGGCACGTCCCATGTGCGGATTCCGTCTGTTTGACCACATGCACTATTCCGAGCAAATGCCTAGACTGCTCAATGATATTGTTTTATTGACGGACATTTACGTCAATAAATTAGCCAAGAGCGATAACCTCATGACTGCTCTCGTGACGCTGAGAGAAAATGAAATCGATGTGTACGAGGTATGTGAATTCACCTTAGTCTCGATTTATGAAAAATTAAAATTACTTAAAAAAGATAAAGACATTAAAGACCTAAGGATCAAAATTGCTCATCAATTCGATAGTACCGAAATAAACAAAATGCACACTTTCTTTACCAAATTTTTACCCGAAATTATTACCATTTTTTCAAAGCACTCTCAATTAAAGGAAAAATTGACTGAAATTGATCATGCTCATCACGGTTCTATTCAGAAATTCACGGGGGAAAGGGTCACTTTTACCCAGACACACTAAAAATTCTTTTTTAATAAATAATTTATCTATTTTTCCCTTTTTGAAGCAGTGCAGCAGTTATAATGAATAAAGAATCCCATTATTATTGCTAACGCTTTTTACAATAATGATTACAAAAAAAGGCAAAGTGAAAAATGACAGAATTAGTCGCTTTATTATTTTTACAACTGGCACTCATACTCGCCACGTGTCGCTTTGTTACTTATGTGGGCAAACGTTATTTGGGGCAAACTGACGTTGTCTGTGAAATGATAGCAGGCATTATCTTAGGTCCCACGGTATTAGGACTGCTTCTTCCTTCTATACAGCATTGGATTTTCCCTCTCACACCGGTGTTATTAGCTAATGGCCGAGAAATGGCAAATGCTTCCATGACCCTCATTTATTCTATCAGTCAACTTGGTTTAATTATGTATATGTTTCTCGTAGGCTTAGAATTTGATTCCACCATAGTAAAAGAGCGTTACAAAACGGTGAGTGCCATCGTTATTGCCGGTGTCCTGACCCCTTTTATTTTAGGTGGCGTCTTAAGTTGGATGTTATTTATAAAAGGAGGTTTATTTACGCCTTCTGTCAATTTAACCACCGCCATACTTTTTTTTGGTATTTGCGTTTCTATGACAGCATTTCCCATGTTAGCGCGTATTTTATATGATAAAAATCTCGCTAAAACAAATTACGGTGTCTTGGCATTAGCCTCTGGGTCTGTAGGCGATGTCATAGGATGGTGTTTATTGGCCATTATGCTCGCCACCATTAAACATGATGTTTATTCAGCGTGGGTCACCATTATAGGAGGTATGCTCTATATTATTTTCATGTTGACTTGGGGCAAAAAAATTCTCTCTGTCTTTTTTGCTCGTTATGAAAATAAAAAAAATGCCGCGCCTCTATTAGCCGTTGCATTAATCCTCATCCTACTGAGCGCTTGGATCACAGATAAAATAGGTATTCACGCCATTTTTGGGGCATTTATTGCGGGTGTGGCCATGCCACGCGGTGCTCTGCTGCAAAGAATTCAAACTAAACTAGAAACGGTGACCATCGCTTTTCTTTTGCCCGTGTTTTTTGTTTATTCCGGGCTCAATACCCAAATTGAATTAATCAATACGCTGGAATTATGGATCATAGCCGGCATCATTATTATTATTGCCATCTGTGGCAAACTCTTTGCTTGCACACTTGCAGCTAAAGGCTGCGGGGAAAATTGGCGAGATGCGTTTACTATAGGAACATTAATGAATGCTCGTGGCTTAATGGAATTGATTATATTACATATTGGATTGCAGTATCACCTTATCACTCCCACACTGTTTAGTGTCATGATTGTCATGACTTTAGTCACTACCTTTATGACTTCTCCTCTCCTGCATGCTCTAGTCAAAACTAATTTGACAATTAAAAGATAACCTATAAAAATACCTCACCTGAAACAGGTAAAACATCTATAAGAAACGAGGAAAGTCAACATGTCTAATGCACGGGGTAATGCCAAGAAAAAAGACAAGCGTACTCAGCATAATTACCATACTCAGATTGAAGCTGATGATGTTGAAACTAAAGAACAATGGGGCTTATTTTTAAGTGATCCAGAAGAGTCACGTAATCTGCACGGCTTTCGTACTCGTTTTCCCTCGTCCTCGCATATTCCAATGAAAGCTTGGATCTTAATTGGGCTGTCTCTCTCATCGGCTGCGTATACGATGACAGGGGAAAAATCAGGTGAAGACAACTCTAACTTATTAAATACAGGGGCAGCAAAAAATAATACCCAGATAGGAGACGTAGTAGATGGCCGCATCAATGGTACATTGCCAGTCTCTCCTCAACCTAGTTCACCGCCTCCTCATCTTTCGCCATCTCCTAATACTTCACCACTTCCAAATATACCAGCACCATCGGGACCTGGGCCAAAAAAAGAAGACAAACATAACCCTACGCAAATGCCCGTGACTATCCATAGTCAGGTCGAGCCAGAAAATCAAGAAAAAAAACCGCAACCGTCCGTTATAAAAACGGTTCAGCCTGCACAATCCATCCCAAAAACGGTTCAGGAATTAGAAACATTTACCGCTCGCGTATTATCTCTATTTGATAAGCCTTCCCAACAGGGCATTAGAGATATGTTTTCTATTATGAAATACGAGACCTTGCGATATGCTGACCATGTTACTGATATTGTGGTGGAGAAATTGCTTCCTACTGAAATACTACTACGCACGCGGGATTACATTGATGAAAGTTATGGTGGTTTTATATTTTCTATAGAAGCAGAAATTCTTCACACCCTAGAGAAAGAGGTTGTGGAAAATGCACAATCAAGCGCGAATACCTTCTCTGAAAAGAATAATAAAAAATGGTTGAGCCGGTTTTATAAGCGCTTAAATACTCATTATGACCAAACAGGTCAAGAGTGGGGGCAAGGTAAGCTAGAAAATAGGGGAAGCGATATGGTCAGATTTCTAAATCATATCGATTACCTACGTCTTATCCGCTCTGCTTATAATGTATTTGTTGGCGAAACAGCAGCCGCGCAAATGCTAAGGGAACAAGTAGAATCGCTTTATGCTCATTTTGATGACCCTTCGCAAATACTCATTAATGAAATGCATTACTTATTTGATGACGAAGTTTTTAAACAAATGGATGCGCAACGAAAAATGCTAAGACTTCATTTTCAAAATGAGGATGATCACAATGCTTATTGTGCTCAAATGGAAGGGGACTATGGTAGATTTTTATATTCTTCACAGCAACGCTTTCTTAGTTATCTTCAATTAAATTTTGTCAAAGATCCTTATTCCAAAGATATTCATTTGACTCGTGATCATGTGGCTAATGAAGTCCATCAGTTCCGCCAAACGTTAACGGAACTAAAACGAAAATGGTCGTTAGAGCCGGCTGCAGAGCCAAGCGACCTCATGCTGAGCGAGCTTGGAAAAGACTGGCTCGCCATCAATGGCAAGGACTATATAGCTAACGTTAGGGCGTCCAATCCTCATTTGGCAATAAGAAAGAGGCCCAAACAAGAGAGAATAGTGATTACTGAAAAAAAAAGAAACTCAGGAAGAAAAGGAGAAAGAAACTCAGGTCACTGGCCAACCTATTGATGCTGAGAATGAAAAAGCCTCACCAGAGTTGGGTTCTGATGAAAGTAATGAAGAAATAGCCTGTCCTATCTTAGACACGTCTACGCTATGGTGGGGATTAGGTGTGACTGTATTAGTGGCGGCGAGCGCAGCAGGAGTTAACAACGCCCTCAATCAATGCCGAGAAAGAAATAAAAAAGAGTCCGCTAAAAATAGAAAGGCGGCGAGAATAGTAATGAAAAAGCTTGGCAAGAAACTTTCTTCATCGCAGAAGCCAACAAAACTTTCTTCTAAAAACAAGCCTGTTCAGCCGGTTAGCTCAGTAACACAAGTAAAATTAGTAGCGCCGCCGCCCGATTTAGATGATGTCTATCCGCGATATTTGTCTTCTGTAAAAGAGGCCAACGTGCTGATAGCCCTAGGCTTGAGTTCCATTCTGCCCGGTCAATATCGCGAACGAGGTGGAAAAGAGAGAAAGATCGTTCAGCTGCAAAATAAGATAAAAAATAAAGCAGTCCATCAGGTGAAATTCGATGAATTGCAAAAGCAGTCAAAAGAAAAAGAACTTCAAGCCAGTATTCAAAAGACATTGACACAAGAAAAAGAAAAACTTGCGACAATATTGGAACAAGAGATTAAGCTTATTAAAAATGCTTATATTCAATTAAGAAAATCGTTAATAAAGGAAAGCGTTAATTTAAACCAAACGCCCACTGTCCCTTCTTCAACAGAGCATCAAACGTCAACCCATTCTTCTCCCCCTTCTGAGAATGATGAGCGGGTAGGTAACAACGAATCCGTAGCAGAGTCCGCTCTTAGCGAGGAAGAGGAGGAAGAAGGGAAAGAACACGAGCAAGAAAAGGTGCAAGAACAAGAGAAAGAAAAAGAAGAGGATAAGAATGCGAAAGAAAAAAAAGAACCCGAAGTATTTTGTGACCCTCGTATTAAATCAACCGACTTTAAGGTGCATAAAAAAGAAGACTATCGGTCCACTTTTTTATCTAGCTCTTCTGCTCAATCAACAAAACTATTTAGTTTGCGTAAAAAACAACCCACCACTTCCTCTGATGAAATTAAATTGATGCATTTGATAGAACGCATACATACCCTGGAAGAAAGAACATGTACCCAGACTATTCGTTACTCTCTAGAGCAAGAAGGAGAACAAGACAATTTGGAAATTGAAGTGGGCAACCGTATGTATCTTTATCAATTCATGAAAATTGCAGAAATGTTAACCCAATTATATCCCTCCCCTGATTTGCAACTCGTCCTGCGTTTTCGGCATTTAATAGTGCATTTTCATGAAGAAATAAGCCAAACTGAAATGACTTTATTCGCAACAGCATGGCTTGGTCACTACGAGCAAGAAAAGCAGAAAACACATGATGTGATTGCTATGTGTAAACAAGCGTTATTGACTACGCTTGACGAATCTGATTTGATCAAAGAGAAAATAGAAAAATATGTTCCACGGTCTAAAGAGACGGCACGCCCTATGTGCGGATTCCGTTTGTTTGATCACATGCACTATGCAGAACAAATGCCTAGACTGCTTAAAGACATTGTTCTGTTAACAGACATTTACGTTACTAAATTTACTAAAGGGGAGCAGCTCAAGACTGCTCTTCTCAAGCTGAGGGAAAGTGAAACTGATGTGTACGAGGTGTGTGAATTCACCTTGGTCTCGATTTATGAAAAGTTAAAATTACTTAAAAAAGATAAAGACATTAAAGAGTTAAGGATCAAGATTGCTCATCAACCCGATGAAGCCGAAATACAAAAAATTCACAGCTTCTTTACCGAATTTTTACCCGAAATCATTGCCATTTTCTCAAAACACTCTCGATTAAAAGCGAAACTAGCTGAAATTGATCTTTCTCATCACGGTTCTATTCAGAAATTCACGGAGAAAATGGCCACTCCTACCAATACGCATTAAAACAATAGCCATCCCAGCAGCCTGCCCTTCCAACAGGCTGCCCTCCCAACAGCCTGCCACCCCCAGCAGCTTGTCATCTTCTGTAGTGTGCCACTTGCAGCCTGTCACCTCACCTGCAGTCTGCCTCCTCAGCCGCATGTCATCCCGAGCTCAGCGAAAGATCTCCTAACATACCTCTATGCTTAACCAGATTGTCATTTGCCAATATGTTATCCCCTGCGATTCTTTGGTATATTACTATCACTGTTAGACTTTTAAGGGAAAATTGAAAATGAAATCTATGATAAATCTTCTTGGGATCATTCTTATTATTTTAGGCATAATATCTTTTGTATACATGGGTTTTACCTACACATCTCACGAAAAAATCGCTGAAATAGGCAATGTTCAAGTAACAGCAAATACTCAAAAAACCGTTTCTATTCCCCCGATTTTAGGCGGTTTGTCACTTGTAGCAGGTGTTGTTTTAGTTGTTATTGGAACAATGAAAGGAAAATCCTAAGTTATAAACTCTTTAAACCTATCGTAGAAACAGTGAAGTGTGGAGTCAAACGCCTTGATCCCATTGAGGAATAGGGCAAACCGTTTGCTCAATAGGATGTAACAATGACCGCCAACTTTAACCAATATGAAAATGCGGCTAACGAAATTATTAATCTCGTTGGTAAAAATATTGTTATAGGCATACCCCTTGGCTTAGGAAAGCCTATAGGAATCATCAATGCACTTTATCAATTAGCACGTGCTGATACATCAATTCATCTCACGATCTTTACCGCCCTAACCTTTGCACGCCCCATTTTCAAAAATGAGTTGGAGAAAAAATTTATTGAGCCTATTTTAAATCGGATATTGGGAAATTATGAAGAGCCACTCTATGAAAAAGATCGTACCTTACAACAATTGCCACACAATATTACAGTGATAGAGTTTTTTCTTTTACCTGGAAAATTTTTACATAACTCCTATGTGCAGCAAAATTACATCAGTAGCAGCTATACGAATGTGGTAAGAGATATCGCACATTTATCTATCAATGTCTTGGCGCAATCCGTGGCTCCTTCTTCTACTAATGCCAATTTATATAGTTTAAGTTGCAACTCAGATTTATTTCACGATATGCAACAACATCTAAAAAAAGCGGAATGTGAAGGAAGGAAAATTGCAATTGTTGCGGAAGTTAATTCCAATCTCCCTTATATGTATGGTGATGTTGCAGAAATAAATAGCGAATTATTCTCAGTCATTGTTGACACAAAAGATCATAAAACTTTATTTGCAGTGCCTCGTGATGAACTCTCAACGCAAGATCATCTTATTGGGTTATATACCAGTAGTCTGATACAAGATAATGGTTGTTTGCAAATTGGTATTGGAAAGTTAAGCAATGCACTGGCAAATGCTTTAATTTTCCGCCACAAACACAACACGCTCTATTGTGATTTAATGAAGGAATTACAGGTTAGAAATAAGTTCGGCAATGCGCTATCAGAAATAGAATCGTTTGATATTTTTGACAAGGGTTTATATGCTTCAACAGAAATGCTTAGCGATGAATATATGCAACTTTACAACGCAGGTATTTTGAAAAAAAGAGTTTATGATCATATCGGATTGCAAACGCTTTTGAACTCTCAAAAAATCACAGAAACGATTACGCCAGATCTGATCGATGTGTTGATAGAAAATAAGATAATTAATGCTAAATTGACCCCTGCAGATTTTGAATTCCTTCAAAAATTCGGCATTTTTCACGATGGGATTGTGTTTGATAAAAATGGCTTACACCTTTCCACCGGCGAATCGTTTCCAGCGGATTTGTCCATAGTGTCAATAAAACAACACATCATAGAAAACTGTCTTGGTAAAAAACTAAAATCAGGAAAAATCATACACGCCGGTTTCTTTTTTGGCAGTGTGGACTTTTACTCACAATTAAAAAAACTACCCCATGAAGAATTGATACAAATTGACATGACCTCAATCGCTAGGACAAATTCACTGTTTTGGTCGCCAGAATTATTACAGTTGCAGCGCCTAAATGCTAGATTTGTCAATTCAACGCTTATGGTTACTTTGCTTGGCGGTGTGATATCAGATGGACTTAACAATTACCAAGAAATCAGTGGTGTTGGCGGTCAATACGACTTCGTCAGCATGGCAAATCAATTAAATAATGGGCGCTCCATTATTATTTGTCGTAGTACACGCGAAACAGCTAGTGGGGTCAAAAGCAACATAGTCTGGGACTATGCAAATTCAACATTGCCACGTTACTTGCGAGATTTTGTTATCACCGAATATGGTATCGCAGATTGTCGTGGCAAAACGGACTCGGACGTGATCAAAGCCATATTGAATATTGCTGATTCACGTTTTCAACACGATTTATTAAAACAGGCAAAAAAATTCGGTAAATTAGCACATGATTACTGCATTCCTGAGCCATTTTTAAAAAACAGACCGGGTTATATTGATCAAGTGATACATGCCAAGCCATTACAAGGTCATTTCAAGCCCTATCCTTTTGGTAGTGATTTGACTCCTGATGAAGAAATACTTGCTCGTGCATTGATATATCTAAAAAATTGTTCAAAGACCCGATTAGTTTATTTGATGGTTCTTTCTTTGTTTTTCTTCAAGCACGATGCTTATGTTGATGTGTATTTGCAACGTATGGATATCAAGAACCCAAAAAATATAAAAGACTTTATTTACAAAAAACTATTAAAGTTTGTTCTTCATCTGCGCCAATCAAGCAAGTGACATTAATTTTGAAATCCTACTATCTGTGGGTTCCTTTCGCACAACTATACCGATTTTACTCGTGAAAATTTAACTCTCTTAAAATACACGGCCCGCCAGCGATGACATTGATGTGATGTTGTTTGCCATTTTGAATAGCCAAATCACTTTCTGCACCCGGCTGCATCCAAATATTTTGGATGCCTTTTTTGATAGCTTGCTCTACGAGCATTTCTGTTACGGCGGGTTGAGTAATAATAGATATACTTTTTACATTATCAGGTAAATCAGAAATCTGCTGAACGCATGCTAACCCTTCTATCATTTTTTCATGCGGGTTAACAGGATACACTTTTTTCTTTAGCTGAAGATAACAACGCAATACTTTATTCCCAAATTTACTCCTATCCGCCGATGCACCCACGACAGCATAGGCAGACGAAGTAAAAAATTGCTGTATCTCTGGAGATAAAAATGTCATTTTTAATCCCTCATCATCACTAACAACATCTTTTTTCCAAGGCAGATTATGATAAGCACCCTGTTTACCTAAAGGAAAGAATGGATATTTGATCACATCAAAGTAAGGTGAATAATCAAAATCGCTTGGTGTGTATAAACGATTATTACGTCTTACAAATTCTATTTCATTTTGATAACCTTCTTCGACTAAGGGTAAAATAGGATAATTTACTGATTCAAATGCCTCTGCAATCATAGAAGAGCAGATATCTTTAGTCGGTTGGAGCGCATTGTGCTCAAATAATGAAGAGCGCCATCTTCTTGGGTAAAGACCCCAAGGAAACAAAAAACGGGCAAGATCTAATAGATGTCGAATATCATATTGCATTCCCAGTCTGCCGATTGCAAAGTTAATCACTTTTTGCGCATCTTCTTGTGTTAATCCATGTGGTCGTAGAAGACGGATATGCTCATCTTTATAATTGATAAGCGGTGTGATTATGGTTCCAGACCCTATTTCAGTCTCAATAAGGAATTGTCCTTCTAGATCGCTGCCACCAGATTGTTTTACTATTTCTCGTAATTTAACGTCTTCTATATCTTGCAAGCGACCAATATATAATGCGGCGTGAGTCCAAACACTTTGCGTCACATGACGAATAATGGTGCTAATTCGATTATGGCCCTCAATTAATAATACATCGCCTGGCCGGACTTTATGACAAATGTGATTGAAGTCAGAAAGGTAAGCGTTATATAAGTAAGGTTGATCTTGAAGCAACCATTTGCTTAGCTTAGCTATCACCCAATCAGTAAAAGAAGCGCTCATATTAATTTACCTTGCCATAATCAATGGGCTAATGCCAGTAAAGTGTAACACTCTTTATGGACATCTCAACCTTTTGCTAGAAAACCTAAAATAGTTGTAAACTGACTACCATGAAACCTCTTATCCGTGGATACATTCTTCAAGCCGCTTTTTTTATAGCACTAGGCGCTTGTGCTCTGCTTATTGTTAAAAGCCATGGGGCTCACGCGCTGACCGCCAATATCATTTATAGTTTAACGCTTACGGGAATGTATGGTGTGAGTGCTCTTTATCATTGCCCCATATGGAGCCGTCGAAATTATTTACTGATGAGAAGCATTGATCATGCCGCTATTTTTGCCTTAATTGCCGGAACAGCAACACCCATTTGTTTACTTGGTTTAAACAATGAACCGGGACGGCGACTTTTGTTTCTCTTGTGGGGGGTAGCTGCAATTGGCATGTTGTTAGCCATTTTTTGGACTCAGGGACCAAAATGGGTTAGAGCATTTCTCTATGTAGCCATAGGTTGGCTTGCTGTTCCCTACCTGCCGGAAATTCAATCTTCATTGGGACCCGCAAATACGCATTTGCTACTAGTCGGAGGAGTAATCTACACAGTGGGTGCGTTGATCTATGCGATCAAGCACCCTGATCCTTTTCCGCTAGTCTTTGGATACCATGAGATTTTTCATATTCTCGTTGTCATCGCGAGTGCCTTTTATTTTAGAGTCATCTATGGCTTAACGACATAATGGCCTAAAATACCAATTAAACTATTTTAATGATGGCATTTCACTCGCCAGAGTGTTTGGCTTTTTCTTTATTCGATAGAGTCTCTTCCTGTTGAAGAAAACTATCAAAATAATCTTGTGTGGTTGAATGTCTAAAAAAAGAGGATTGACTGGCTGCCTGTTTTCCTTTTTTTTCTATTTCTTCTTTAGCGGCGATAAATGATTTCTCTTTATTATTTGCGGCAGCAATTTCGTCCCATTGTAATTTAACATTCTCGGGTACGCGTACAGATTCACCGGTTTTAAGTAATATAGTGGGAGCAAAAAAACCTCTGACTATCCAGGGTGTGGGGGGATGTAAAATTCGGTCTTGTTTTGCTTTTAAGTCCTTTTCTGCCTCATTTTCTGCATTCATCAAAGCGCGTAATTTTCTTTGCTGATTTTTCGATATCTCTAATTCTAGAAAGTTACGTCTACTTTGCTCGTCTCCACCCGCTTCTATTTTTCCCTTCAGCCAATGAATGCCCAGTTTATTAAGAAAAGACATTTTGTCCGCTTGAGGTAAGTGTCGTAATAAATAGTTAACCTGTAAGGTACCTCTTAAGTGGGAATGCAGCCAAGTCGTACTTAATGTGTTCAGCAAGAACAATCCATTTTCTCTTGCCATGGCTTCCAATAGAGATTCCAGTTTAATCAAGGCCTCTCTTTCATTTTTATCCTCTAGTAATTTTTCTAAGTGAGTAGCTAGAACAGTTTCAATGAAAAAGGGTTGTTCTTGTGTGGGCAGTAATTCCAAGAGGGTAGTAACGCTCTGAATATCTTTCATGTCTTCATAAAAGGGTTTAATTTTCAATATGGAAAATAAAAAAGGTGCTCGCTCTTCTTCAGGTAAACATTTTGTTATTGCGCTAAGCGCACTTAGGTTTTCTATCAGAGTAAGGACCCATTTTATTCCTAATGTTGTCATAAGGAAACGACGCCTTTCGTGAGGAGATAGGCAAGCTAAAATAGTGCAAACCGATTCCACATGAGTGACAATCTGCTGTATTTTCTTTCTACCTATTAGCTGTTCTAAACAGGTTATCTGATCTTTCATGGCAAGATTACTCAGTAATTGTTCGAGATCAGTAGGGGTGCTAATGAGTTCAGCAAGTTGCTTTGGTGTTAAGAACTGAGAAAGAAAATCATATCGCTTGTCCATTGCAAAAACCCTCATCAAGCTCAGCAAAGAGCTCAGTGATTTAAAAGGTGGAAGGTTTTTTTTTCCTAAATGGCTTAGCAATTCAAACTGATGGTCTGTTTCTAGGAGTTGTAATAATTCTTCAAGGTTTTTACTCGATTTGATGGCGTGCTGAAGGTATGCGATGCCAAAAAACTCTAATAGCAAAGGGCATCGTCTTTTTTCTTTGAATGCCCCGACAATGGTTATTAAATCATTCCCATTACCTTGTATCATTTGACATAAGGTCTCTCTACCTATCCTTTCAACTAGGAAAGTCATTTTATCTTTGGATGGTAACAGCATGAGTATCTGACTTACCTGTTGTGCATGTTGTATTTTTTCTTTAATAAATTCTTTTCCCATGATATCCATCAAAAAATGCAATCGGAATGGCAGCGGTAACGCTCTCATCATTTGGGCTAGGGTAAGGCAATCGGGAATCATGGCCAGACAGTTTTCCCTGCCTATTATTACTTTAAAAAAGCGCATGAGTTCGTCGGGTTCAAAGGCAGTTGACATTTGCATGACTTGATCAAGCTTTATCAGCTTATCTTGAAAAAATTGATGGCCTAAATTTTCAATGAGTGACCATTTTTTTTGACCCGGTAAGTGTCGTAAGGCAGAGAGGGTATTCAGTTCAAACTCAGGTAATCCATTTTCTCTGTATTGTTCTTTGAGCAAGGTTTGCACCTCGCTCATTTGTAAAAGGGTTTTAAGCTCTAAGTAATGTTGGTAAGAATAGACATTATGTTCTGATATCAAGGCATCGTTAAATTTTTTATCTTCCGCTTCAATTATCCCCATTACAACCTGTTGGAGTTCCATAATAAAACCGTGCTGTCGTTCTGTATGGCAATAAATAAGCAATTGCGAAGAAGCATCGCCATAAAATGTGCCTTCGTACATCGTTTCAGGATTATCAATAAGTGGTCCTATTTGGGAAGGTGTTTTACCACTTTTTCCTATGGTGACACGTAAAATATCAGTGTGTTCTTGAGTCACTTGTTCCGCAAACGCCTTAAGAAGCGCAATGACAATGATATTGTCTTTCTCTCTAATGTTTTCCCAGGAGTCCAATGTCAAATTGCCAAGGGTAGTGAGCCAGGCATAACCCTGGCCTATGATTGAAAATTTTTTGTAATTGATCTGGCCATTTTCTAAATAAAGTTCTTTTTCGGATATATTTTTTTTATTTGCTTTTAACAAAACATAAAATCCATTACGTTGTCGTGTTAAGCCATCTATGATGCATATTTCTCCGGCTGATCCTATATGCTGGCAATTATGGGTCAAATTACCCAGGATATAAGCATAGGGATCATCAATGGGCAAGTTCACTAAATAATAACCAGGAAAACCCACTTGATCTCCAGCTATGACTGCACGCGGGAGAAGATCAGATCGCTTTCTGTTTTTTTCTACTAGCAAACATCGGTTAAACACCGCTTCAGGAATATAAGAAGCCATACATATGCTTGCTAAAGCAGGATATTCATGACTACGCGCATAGCGTAATAAAGCGGCCATTTCTTTAATCTGTTCTAAATGGCTGGGTTTACCCGTTTGGGTAGGATCCCTTTCTATTATTTTCTTTTCAATGGCGGGTGCAAGAGCGAAATATTTTAATGCTTGTATTCCACTTTGCTTAATTATCTTCTTCCAAGCAGGCCAGTGAAAGGAGTTATTTTTATTATCAGGCAGCTGAGCTAATACCAAAATATCATGGACAGGGTTTTTAAATTGATTACCATGGGCTTTAATAAACAGGTTAAATTCTTTTACTTCTCCGAAAAGGATAAACGCTTTAAATGCTCGCTCGCACCATGCATTGAGATGATTCTCTCCAAACTCTTGACCTATCTTGCTGCATACGTAATAAAAAGCAGAAAAAGAAGAGAAGGCATGAGCATCGTCCTCTTGGATATATCCGTATAGAGAAATAAACGTGCGAAACTTATCCCTCAATACCTGTAATTCTTCTTCATCCCAAACGAAATGGTTATACATAGCATCACGGAAAATTTCTTCATGAACAGAAAGAGGCTTTTTTTCTTTACCTTTAACTGTGTGGGGAGGCAAAGAATCTCTTTGTTTGTTTCTACCGGATTCCATAAATAGTCTCGTTTTTTTTGTATTAAAAATGGCTATTAATATAGCATTATTTGCTTTATTTGATCAATAAACAAACAATATGAGTAAGTGCTTGATTTTATGTATTTTAGAGTTTCCCGCATACCGGTCATCCCGGCGAAGGCGGGGATGACCGGAGGGTTGAGATGACGCGAGTATAAGAAGCCAGTAGGATAGTTACCCCAAATAATTCTCTGCTACAAAATCCCAATTCACAATTTTCCAGAAATTCTCTAAATATTTAGGTCGTGCATTTCTATAATCAATGTAATAAGCATGTTCCCAGACATCGCAAGTTAACAACGCTTTTTTATTGGTTTTCATAGGCAGCCCAGCATTACTTTCATTGATGATTTCCAATTCGCCTTTGGCATCTTTAGCAAGCCAAGTCCAACCGGAGCCGAATAATTTAGTGCCGGATTCCGTAAATAGTTTTTTGAATTCATCAAATGAACCAAATTTTTTCTTAATCGCATCGGCTAATTTCCCACTGGGCTCATTAGCACTTTTAGGGGTCAAGCAATGCCAATAAAACGTATGGTTCCAATCTTGTGCCGCATTATTAAATATGCCACCGCTCGCTTTCATAATGATTTGCTCTAAAGAAAGCGCAGCAAATTCGGTGTCTTTCACAAGATTATTCAAGTTAGTCACATAAGCCTGGTGGTGTTTTCCATAATGATATTCCAACGTTTCTTTAGAAATATAAGGCTGAAGAGCATCCATCGCATACGGTAATTTAGGTAATTCAAACATATCAGATCTCCTTGTTTAATGGTCGTAATTAACTTTCTTCATTTCGCTTGGTTAAAATATCATGCCCTGTCTCAGTCACTAAAATAGTATGTTCCCACTGCGCTGATAAACTATGATCTTTGGTCACCACCGTCCATTTATCAGGCAGTAATTTAATCTCACGCTTGCCGGCATTAATCATAGGCTCAATGGTAAATATCATGCCCGGCACTAATTTTTCCCCCGAGCCCGCTTTACCATAATGCAAGACGTTGGGCGCTTCATGAAATTCTTTACCTATGCCATGCCCACAATACTCCCTGACCACGGTGAAACGGTTTTTTTCAGCATGTTGTTGAATGACGGCCCCTATATCACCAAAATATCCGCCTGGTTTGACTTGCTCTATCCCTAAAAGTAAACATTCCTGGGTCACTTTCACCAGCCGCTCGGCCAGCAGGGACGGTTTGCCTACGATAAACATTTTGCTGGTGTCCCCGTGATAGCCGTCTTTGAGTACCGTCACATCAATATTGACAATATCTCCAGCCTTTAATTTTTTCTCGCTAGGAATGCCATGGCAGACCTGATGGTTAACGGAAGTGCAAATGGACTTGGGGAATCCGTGATAATTCAAGGGGGCGGGGATGGCTTGTTGCTGATTAACAATATACTCATGGCAGAGTGTATTTAATTCATCGGTCGACACCCCTTCTTTGACATAAGGGCCTATCATTTCTAAGACATTGGCCGCTAAATGCCCAGCGATGCGCATTTTTTTAATCTCTTCGGGGGTTTTGATAATAATATCCGTCATTTTCTTCCTATATAAAAGGCAGGGTCGCATATTGTTGATTAAGGGTCTCTATGGTATAAAGGCATGCTTTATTAAGCAATAACAACTTAGTCCACACGCGCATCACAACTCTTCGCCGGGTGCTTTCATGAAAATGAAGTTGGCGAAAAGGAAGCGCGGAGGCTTAACCCAAAGAGGAATAACCATGTCAGTTACTATTCAAAGTATGTTGAAGGCCGGTGTGCATTTTGGCCACCAAACCCGTTATTGGAACCCTAAAATGTCGTCTTATATTTACGGTTCCCGTAATAAAATCCATATCAT
>Ga0207084_1063_pt1 | contig 25430 bp, 21 predicted proteins | sample Alteio_BWMinHeat_55_FD_153543 | JGI IMG/M metagenome (GOLD analysis project Ga0207084, IMG submission 153543) | Enriched cells from forest soil in Barre Woods Harvard Forest LTER site, Petersham, Massachusetts, United States -... | ecosystem: Environmental > Terrestrial > Soil > Temperate forest >...
TGGCTCTAGAATTATTTAAGCCCTTTATTTTCAGCAAACTGGAATTCAGAGGCTTAGCCACCACGATTAAGGCTGCTAAGAAAATTGTCGAACGCGAAGGTCCAGAAGTGTGGGATATCTTGGAAGAGGTTATTCGAGAACATCCTGTGTTATTGAACCGAGCACCTACCTTGCACCGTTTAGGGATCCAGGCTTTCGAACCTTTATTAATTGAAGGAAAAGCCATCCAGCTGCATCCTTTGGTTTGCGCGGCCTATAACGCCGACTTCGACGGAGACCAAATGGCCGTTCACGTGCCCTTAACGATTGAGGCACAATTAGAAGCGCGTGCCTTAATGATGTCGACGAATAATGTGTTATCACCTGCGAATGGTGAACCGATTATTGTTCCTTCCAAAGATATCGTCATGGGGCTTTATTATTTAACCCGTGAAAAAGTGAATGGCAGAGGGGAAGGGATGATATTTGCGGATATCAAGGAAGCACGTCGAGCCTATGATACCGGTGTGGTTGAACTGCATGCTAAGGTCAAAGTGCGCTTACCGAAAGAAGATCCCAAATCGAAGACCCGTGCGAAATTGGTTGAAACAACCGTGGGTCGTGCTATTTTATCTGAGATCTTACCGAAGGGTTTACCCTACGATATGGTCAATCTGCTCATGACCAAAAATGTTATTTCCAACCTCATGAATACCTGTTATCGAAAAGTGGGGATTAAAGAAACGGTTATTTTTGCCGATCAATTAATGTATATGGGCTTTGCCTATGCCACGCGTTCCGGGCTATCCATTAACATTGACGATCTCGTCATTCCCAAAGAAAAGGGTGCGATTATCGATCGTGCTGAAGAAGAAGTGAAAGAAATTGGACAGCAATACTCTGCGGGTCTCGTTACCCAAGGGGAACGTTATAATAAGGTTGTCGATATTTGGTCGCGTACCAATGATCAAGTCGCAAAAGCGATGATGGCGGAACTGGCCTCACAATTTGTTATAGATAAATCAGGGGTAAAGGTTAAACAAGAATCCTTCAACTCTATTTACATGATGGCTGAATCGGGAGCGAGAGGCTCTGCTGCGCAAATTCGTCAGTTGGCGGGTATGCGAGGTTTGATGGCTAAACCCGACGGTTCCATTATGGAAACCCCCATTCGTGCAAACTTCCGAGAAGGTTTAAACGTGTTGGAATACTTCATCTCAACACACGGTGCCAGAAAAGGGTTGGCCGATACTGCCTTGAAGACAGCCAATTCCGGTTACCTCACACGACGACTAGTCGATGTGGCACAAGATGTGGTGATAACCGAAGTCGATTGCGGCACCCAAAATGGATTAACCATGACCCCATTGATTCAAGGGGGAGATGTGGTTGAGCCCTTACACGAACGCGTATTGGGTCGTGTAGTGGTGGATGATGTTATTAATTTACGAACAGGTGAAGTCATTGTTCCTGCCGGGACATTATTAGATGAAGCGCTGGTTCAAGCCATTGAACGAGAAGGGGTTGATCAGGTTAAGGTGCGTTCAGCCATTACCTGCCAAACCCGCTTTGGTATTTGCTCCAGGTGTTACGGACGCGATCTCGGTTTAGGGAAACTCGTCAACATTGGTGAAGCGGTCGGTGTCATTGCTGCCCAGTCCATCGGTGAACCGGGAACACAGTTAACCATGCGTACCTTCCATATCGGGGGTGCTGCATCACGAGCAACCGCTGAAGACAGTATTCAAGTCAAATCTAATGGGCGCATCCGCTTCCACAACGTGAAGTTTGTGCAACATGCCCGTGGATATTTCGTATCAGTTTCACGTTCCGGTCAACTCGCCGTAGTCGATGAACAGGGTCGTGAGTGGGAACGCTATAAATTGCCTTATGGTGCCAATTTAACCGTGAAAGAAGGCCAGGCTGTTAATGCCGGTCAAACGGTCGCAACCTGGGATCCTCATAATCACCCGGTTATCACAGAAGTGGCCGGTAAAGTGCGTTTCGCCGATTTAATCGATGGTATTACCACGCGTCGTCAAACAGACGAAGTCACTGGTTTAACCAGCATTGTGGTGATGGATGTCAAACACCGTGCGGTCAGCGGACGTGAATTGCGTCCATTGATTAAACTTGTTGATGAAGCGGGGAACGATTTAAACCTGCCCAATACCCAAATGCCTGCGCATTACTTCTTATCAACCGATGCCATCATCAATTTAGATGACGGTGCCAATGTGGGAGTGGGGGATGTTATCGCTCGTATCCCACAAGAAACCACAAAAACTCGCGATATCACCGGAGGTCTACCACGGGTAGCCGATCTCTTCGAAGCAAGACGTCCGAAGGAATCAGAAGTCCTAGCGGAACTTTCCGGGATCATCACCTTTGGTAAAGAAACCAAGGGTAAACGTCGATTGTTAGTGACACCGACAGAAGGTGAAGCCAATGAAACCCTTATTCCGAAATGGCGACATGTCTTGGTGTTTGAAGGTGAATCTGTTCAACGGGGTGAAAAGATTGTCGACGGCTCGCCCGATCCACATGAGATTTTGCGTTTATTAGGCGTGGACGCCCTTGCCAATTACATCGTGAATGAAGTGCAAGACGTGTATCGACTACAAGGGGTGAAGATCAACGATAAGCATATCGAGGTCATTATTCGTCAAATGTTACGTAAAATCATCATCACCACGCCGGGGGATTCACGTTATCTCCACGGTGAACAAATCGATATCGGTGATTTTAAAGATACGAATGATAAATTAATTGGGGAATCGAAACGTCCCGCGCAATATGAGCAAGCCTTGTTGGGTATCACCAAAGCCTCACTTGCAACGGAATCCTTTATTTCTGCGGCTTCCTTCCAAGAAACCACCCGCGTATTAACTGAATCAGCGGTTTGTGGTAAGAAGGATTACCTCCGCGGCTTGAAGGAAAACGTCACAGTCGGTCGATTAATCCCTGCCGGAACGGGGCTCGCCTATCATCAACAACGTAAAGAAGAACAAAGATTAGCCAAACTCGGGAAGCAACCCATGACTTCCGCTGAAATTCAGCAAGCTCTGGGTGAAGCTTTAAATTCTTCGGATACCGCCACCGGCACACAATAAGTTCTATATAAATTATCGGGCAGACGGGCGGACCTCCTGGTCCGCCCGCAGAACATAACAATTTGTAGGCCGACCGCAGGACCCGAAGCCTGCAAAACCATTAATAGGAGGCCACTACACCCTTTTTTTCACTATATTCCTGAGCCCCTATATGCTACTATCTCTATTAGTTAAACATAAACATAACATTATTTGTAGGGGCCGACCTTCCGGTCGACCCGGAGTCTGCAGAAAATACACAAAAACAATGTGGAGAATATTATGATACCAAATGAACCAAATGCACCCGTTGTACCAGCCCCTAACATTAATGAATCTTTTTTGCATGCTGCTGGTGAAAGCCTAGACCAAGTTAAACACTATTTATCACTTGGAGCTGAGCCTGAGTACCAAGATGCCCAAGATGGTGCCACCGCCTTAATGTGGGCAGCAAAAAAAGGTAGATTGGATGTTGTAAAACATCTTATCGAAGTGATCAGAGTAAATGTTAATCAAGATAATGGGAATGGAACTCTCGCATTGCATGTTGCGGCCTATGGCGGTCATCTTGATATCGTTCAATATTTACTAACAATCCCCGGGGTAAACGCTTCTCAAAAAAATCATATGGGTAGCACCCCATTGCACTTTGCAGCAATGGGGAGTCGCTTGAATCTTGTCCGATATTTCATAGAAGTTCTTAAATTGGATGCTTTAGACACTAATCAATATGGGGAAAACGCACTTCATTATGTGGTTTGTGAAGAAGAAGATAATGGAGAGCTAATTGGAGACGATTTAGCTACTATGAAATATCTGGTAGAACAAGCTCAGGTACCCATCATAGAGGAAACGAATGAAGAAACCCCCGTCCATTTTGCGGCTCAAAATGGCCGTTTGAAGGTATTACGTTATCTTATTGAGGTTCTTCTTAAGCGAGGAGCTTATATTGATAAAAGATATAATGGAAAAACCTTACTAAACGCTATGATGGCAGTACCTAATTATCTTCAGGATGCCTTTGGTCTACTTTTCGCTGCTGAAAAATTATTGGCAGTGGCCGAAAAGGGATGTGCCGTATCCGAGCATAGAACGCTTGTGTTGCCCCGGTTAGCTGTACTTGGAACTAACCTAAACGCTCGTTTGAGTAAAACAGGTAATACAGCCTTGCATTTTGCGGTCCTCCGCAAGGATATTGAATTGGTATGCCTGCTTTTAGAAGCCGGAGCCGATCTCGACATGCGGAATGACGACCGTATGTCGCCGTTAGAATTAGTGGACGAAACGACCCCTCATTTACAAACACTATTATTAATGGCAAAGATAGAAAAATGCATTAAACAACTTGAAAATAAACCGCTTACATCAACTGAACAAGAATCAAAAGAGAAAAAGGAAGAAAAAGAAGAGAAGGAAGAAAAGGAAAACCAGGAAGAGCAGGCACAAAGGATAGAGAATCAAGAAAAAATTAAGAAAGATCTTCAGAAATTGAAAGAACAGGTGATAAAAAACCTAAACTTATTAGCAGGCCCTGAAAAGGATGAAATTGCTTTCAAATTATTTGAACTTATCCATAAAAAAGAAAGCCCAATATTTGATCCTGTCGCCGCCTATGCTTCCTTACAAAAACTTTCCTCAAATTTCAAACGGAAGAATAGAAGTCAATATCAAACCGCCTGTGGATGGATGTGTCGATTACTGAGCCAGGAATTAATCTTTGCCAAAGATAGGGATAGGGTACGAGGATTGGACGAAGCAGAAACCAGTTCTTTTGTTCCTGTCAAAAAAGGCGAAGACATCACCGAAACGCCCGAATACCACACCCTACGTCAAAAAGCGCTCTTTTCACTTTTATTGGATTGTACACCAAAAGTACAAAAAGAATTTGATCTAAAGACATTCATGTCTAAATACTTCTTCGTAAAAGATCTAGGCGATGTATCAGAGTTCAATGCCGATTCCTTCTTGAGAGTGGTTGAATTTTTGCACCAAAAAATTGCAAAACCAGCAACCGTTTCCCGTGAATCGCAAACAACCCCACCCATCGAAGGGCAAGAAAATAGCTTAGTCAGCATCGAAGAAACACCGGTGGAGATCCCTATAACAGAAACTTCAATCATTCCTTCAAGTCCGCAGCCTGAAAAAAAAGCTAATATTGTTGATCCTAAAGAGGAGAAAGAAGGCAAAGAGGCCAAAGAGGTTGTTGAAGACATTAACGTCAAGTTTCTTAAAGCGGCATCATGTGGTGACTTAGAAGCAGTAAAACATTGTTTATTAAACGGAGCCAATCCGGAATATCAGGATCCAACCGGAGAAACCCCTGTCCACTTTGCAGCTCAAACAGGCCATTTGAGGGTATTACGCTATCTTATTGAGCAAGCCCATGCAGATCCCCATTTAAAACAAAAATATGGCCGTACCGCTTTTTATTATGCTTGTGCTGGTGGCCATCTCGATATGGCTCAATATCTATTTGAAGGAACAAAGCCCGATCTTTCACACATTTTTGATTTTTCTAATGGAGGTGAGTTTCGAGAGGAAGGTACTGTTCTCCACGCTGCAATGATTGAAGGACATGTGGATGTGGCAGATTTTCTATTGCGAATGGGTGCCAGCCTTAAAGATAGATACTCGCTTATGGGTGTTGCTCATCCGGCCTTAATCGCTTTATATCCCAGGTTCAAGGATAAAAAATATCCGGAGTCTGACCCGGGTCGGGGCAATATGGATATGTTGAGGCTTCTCTTTAAGCGAGGTGCTTATATTGATGAACAGAGTGCAGATGGAGTCACACTATTAAAAGTTGCAACAGATCTTAAACCTCAAAGTGTTATCGCATCTCATAAAAATCAAGATGCGATCGTATTACTTTCCACTGCTCAAAAATTATTGGCGCTTGCCGAAAAAGGATGTGAATTTACCGATATCCATGTGCTGCCGTTGCTTGATACCCTGGGGCAAAGTTTAAACGCCCGTTTGATTAAAACAGGTAATACCGCTTTGCATTTGGCTATGTTGCGAAATGATGTTGAATTTGTAAATCTCTTGCTAGAAGCAGGAGCAGATATCGATATGCCGAACGAAGAAGGGATCACCCCCTTTCAATTAACCGAAAAGTGCGAAGTGGCTGTACAAACGCTATTGTTGCTAGCCAAAGTCAAACAACAGATGAAGCCTGAACCTCCAGCATTGGTTTCTAATAACCAAGAAACAAAAGAAGAATCAGAAGACTTAGAAGTAAAACGAAAAGAGGAGTTAAAGAAAAGCTCTGAAACCAAAATGCAACTTGAAGCATGGAAGAAAAGAATTATAACGAATCTGGGGATTGGTCGTAAAGAAATGGAGCTCATTTTTGTTAAATGTAAAGAAAGTTTAGGGAAATCAGAAGAAGGAATGAGGTGGGATGAATACGTAAAGAGAAGTCTAACAGAACAACTCCTTAATTTTAAATTGGGTGAATGTCTGTGGGATAGAGAGAGTTTGCTCTTCTCTCCTCTAGTGGCTTACCACTCTTTAATGGCAAGCGATTTGCTAAATTTCAAAACGAAGTACCCCCATCACTACCAAAACGCACATGAATGGATGGCAAGGTTAATGTTAACTGAGCTTATTTTTGTGCAAGCTGGGGTGGAAAGTGCTCAACCTGTTCTCGCCGAACGAGATATAAACGCAAGCACAAATCAAGAACAACTGGGTTCCAAATTGTCCAACCTCAGAATCTTTACGCGGATAAAACACTTGGTTCATTGCAAACCTGAAGTGGCCGAAGAATTTCAGCTTGAAAAATTAATTGCCCAATACGCCTTCGATGAATTCAGCCTTGCCGGCGTTGAAAATGTAACGGGTTTTAATTCAGAAACCTTTTTAGCGCTTCTCCGTCATTGCATCACGCTAGGTGCTAACCTAGAGATTCAGGCCCAGGCTACGAATCAATCACCAGAGTTGGAGGTGATAGAAGATAGTGGAGTTGCGTTATTCCTCCCCCTGTACCGCAGCATGGAATCACCTGACATGATGGGGTCAGACCCCGCTCCCGAATCTAAGACGGGCCGACCGCAGGACTCGGCCCGTAGGACCTGAAGCCCGCAAAACCATTAATAGGGGGCCACTACACCCTTTTTTCCACTGTATTCTTGGGCCCCCATATGCTATTATCTCTATTAGTTATCATACTAGGTATTAGGTTTAAGAGAGCGATGGGTTCCGAAGATGAAATGGTCGATACCGAAAGTAAATCTTTCAATACAGCTGATTGCCATTTTTGCCTTCACACTACTGTGTGGGCATCTACTCCCTGTCGTCCTTAAATCCACCTTTCTAGCCTTAAGCCAGAGCATTATGGGGCTTTTGGTCTTCATTTTGCCCTTCATTATTTTTAGCTGCCTGTTTTATAGCCTGGTCGCCAATCAAAGCCAAGCCCTCAAATTTGTTGTCGTTTTGCTCTTACTAGTCTGCCTATCCAATTTCATCTCCCTGGTTGCAGTCTATGGAATGAGTATTGCCCTGCTTTCCAATATTCCCTTAAATACGATGCAATCCGTTGATGTACAAACCGTCCTGCCCCCCCTTTGGTCCTTAAAACTCCCTGGTTGGATACCCGTTGAATGGTCGTTAGTCCTTGGTTTAGTCGCAGGATTATTCTTCTCATTTATCCCTTCAAAATGGCCCCTTAAAATAGGGGCGGCAGGTAACCGATTAGTCACCCTCCTATTGCAAAAATTATTTGTGCCCTTGTTACCTGTGGTGGCCTTTGGATTTGTCCTCAAAATGGAACATGAAGGCATTTTATCGAAAGTGCTGATAAGCTATGCCCCCATCATCGGGATTGTTTTCTTATGCAATCTTTCGTATTTAATAGTCATGTTTTGGGTGGCGGCGAAATTCCGATGGAGCGTATTTGTAGGCTACTTAAAAAATATCGTGTCCCCAAGTATCTCGGCATTCACTTCCATGTCGAGCCTTGCAACCATGCCTTTAACTTTGGAAGCAACCAAAAAGAATACTAACAATCCCCTATTATCGCAGGCCGTTATTCCTGCCACCGTGAATATTCATATGATTGGGGACAGTATGACCATGCCCGTTGTCATCATGGCCATTATGTTAACTTTCGGTATGCCTTTGCCGAGTTTTGCGCAGTACCTTGTTTTTGTCCAATATTATATGTTGGCCAAATTCGCAGTACCTGGCGTGCCCTGCGGTTCTATTTTTGTGATTGTACCCATTTTAGAACAATGCTTTGGTTTCAATTCAGAAATGGCGGCTTTTTTAACAGCAATTTTCATACTATTTGATCCCATTTTAACAACCGGAAATGTGTTGGGGAATAATGCCTTGGCTATTATATTTACCCGAATTATGGAATGGAGGCCCTTTCGAAAAGAATCTGCGATTGAAAAACCGGCAAGTTTATGAGTCGACTCAAATAAAATAGTTATAATATAAGTTCTTAAAATAATGAACAGGAGACTTTCCAAGTGGCCACTCAAATGTTACAGATTGTGGGTTTTAATGAATTTTCCTTGAAGTTCGATGAGGTGCTGGTTGATGAAATAATCTACCAAATGATTGTGCTTAAACTCAAACCCGAAAGATTGCTTGAAGTAGTGTTCAATCTTCCTGTCCTGGAAGGAACACCCAAAGACTACATCAAATATTTAAAAAGAATTTCTGGAATTACCGCTCGGTTGGTAGAGGAACTTGAAGATAATATTAATGTTGATGAAGACGCACCAGAAACAGCAGAACTAGAAAATAGGCATTTTCGTGAAATGCAAATTTTTATCCTTAAAAAACAAGAGGCGCTTATTAAATTTATTCACGCCAAACTCGGGACATTCTTAACAGCTAATGTTGATAAGCTTGAGGAAGTGTTGGCTGAAACTAAAGGCTTAGATGAAATGGTTACCGATTTTTCGTTTTTTGTTGCGATATGTTACCAGGATTTATACAAAAATTTGACTGATTATACAATAGAGTGGTGTCGTTCAAGGTTTGCAGATGTGGACCCAGAAGATTTCTTGTCATTACATTTTCTGAAACAAAATGACCTGCAGGATTCCATAAAGGAGATCGCACTATTTTTTGATGCTCAAAAAGTAGTTTTAACACATGTCGAAGAAGAAGATGGATCGAATTTTGAGGATACCCTAAAAAACTGGCAAGAATTACAAAGAATCATTCTAGAGAAACACAGTAAAGTTGCGGATCTTCTTAATCGAAGCACACCTGTAGCTCACGATCCTATCTTGGTTCAAGATTACCAAAACTTTAAACAACAGTTTGATGAAATTAAAAACGAGGTGCGATTACATATTACGTGGATGAAATCGCCCCACATTGTAGATCCTGGTAAGATCCAAGCTTTATTGGGCCTAAACAATAAGTGCGCACAATTTCTAGGGGCTATTAAAGAATTCAGACGAAAATATGAAAATATTGTTACGTTGTTTAACCTAGAATTAACATTTTCAGAAAAAACCGTTACCGATCTGATGCTCGTGTTAAGGGTGAGATACCCTATGATTCAGTCTGTGATACCGCAAAAGCCGCGAGAAGAAAATCCTGAAGAAAAAGTTGGGCCTGTAAGGCCGAGTCTTCAGCAAATCACCCAAAAAGTTGAAGCATGTATTTTAAAGATGAAGGAGGCGCTAGGAACGCATGATATAACCAAAGAACATGTTGATTCCACGCTGCAGAATATTGACCAGGTCCCTAAAAATTTAAGTCGAGTCACCCAAGATCTAAAAAGGTTGGTTGCTTTAAACAAAAAGGTAAGTGACCTCGAATTCGAACTATTAGGGCAGATGAATTTCAAGGCGATTAGTAAAGAATTTCTTACTTTGAGAAGTAAGATGGCTGATGCGGAACAAGAAGCTAAAGCTTTTATTGAAACCCTTGAGTTGCTACACGAGGCAGATAAAGAACAAAAAGGGAAGGGTGCAGGAAAAGACAAAGGCAAGAGTATAAATATTGTTAAAAAGGATCCAAAACAAGCAAAACCCAAGGGAAGAAAAAAAAAGAGAAAGATAAAGCAAAAGAAGAAGCAATCTAACTCTGCTGCTGCCGCCTCCGCTGCTGCCGCTACATTGCCTGAACAACCCCAATTGTATTCTGTTATGGCGGGTGGCAAGAAAGTGGATATTTACTTTCCCTCACCGCCTGTCCCGAAACCCAAGTCTACTGAATCTGATGAAGAGTGTGAAACAGAAGATTTGGATGAGGGTTTTGAACAAGAAGAAACAGATAAAAAAGAGTCTGGCGACAAGATCCCTACTGAGGGTATTCCTATTATGCAGGCAAGTACCTCTCACACGGATACCTCTCTGGTAGACAAAGGTGCCTCACTACCAACTGATGCAAGCCCGGATGTGGTCAAAGAGCCAGTTTTAACGGGATCTCAACCCCACTCTCTGGGAGTAGATAGTTCGTCTTTACCCTCGGCAGAATCAGTTGCAGATCCGAAACCAGAAAGTATTGCGGGAGCTGAAACCTCTGAAAGGAGAGATTCTTTGGAGAATATTTCAGGAATGCAAGCACCCTCCATGAGTGCCACACCGACTATAGCATCTTTGAACCGTGGGCTAGTGACTAGACATAGAGCATCCAGGCCAGTTAACATGGATGCTGAATTAAACGATAAAAAACAAGCATTAGAGGTTCTCGATACGGAACTCTCTAAACGGAATTCAGCTGTTTATGCTACACAAAAAAGATTGAGAACACTGAACCGTATGCTTGCGACAAGCCATGTTACGCAGCAAGCGCTGTTAAACAACACACAAAATAGTCAGCCCGTATCTTTTTCTGCCCCGGTATTATTCAGAGTTTTTCCGGGATCTTATCTTGTTCCAGTATACCCTTTGAACCCTATACCCATGAGCGAGTTTCCCATGCAACCCGTCATGGTGGTTCCAGTACCGCCGGTACCTATCCGACCGCCGATTCAGTATCAGCAAGAGACCCTAGAGTGGAGTGGTCGCGGTAGAGGAAGAGGAATGTCGGGTGGAAGATGAAGATCAGGTTACTTTTTTTAAGATCATAATTAATAGGAGCATATCCAAATGGCAGCTGAAATCAAAGGCGAAATTCACCCTCAATCTGCAGAAACCCCTCTGAGCCCAAATGAAATATTGATAGAAAAAGCAGGGTTCCAAATGCTTCAATTAAGACTTAAACCGGAAACCTTGTTGAAGGGCTTCGATTCGCCTGTCCTTCAAGGCGGACCGAGAGAATACATTCAATATTTAAAGAATTTCACTGAAATTGCAGCAGATTTGATTCAAGTAATTGAATCGGTGGTCAATGGTGGTTCATCCCTATCTGATCTTGAAATGGCCCATTTTCGAGAAACACAAATTTATATTCTGAAAAAGCAAAAAACTCTTCTTGAATATATCCATGGAAAAATTGAAGAGTTTCTGGAAGCGAATTTTGGAACAGTTGAAAGGATATTAGAAGAACATGAAGAGCTGGCTGAAATCGCAAGCGATCTATCCTTTTTTGCCGCAAAATCTTGTCCGAGTTTATTTGATGATCTAGACTATTATACCATGGAGCTTTGTCGCTTGAAGTGGTGCGATTTAGAAAAGGAAGATCCATTATTTAATTATGTGGCTGAACATGAATTGAAGGTTTATCAACGGGATTTCGAGGAGTTTTCTGAAAAACATGCAGAGGTTTTGAGCCATCTCACTGAAGATGAAAAAGTGTCATATGAATCCGATTTTAAAGAAACACTTAAACTCAGGCAGGTTTTATTCGGCACTATATTTGAACCAGGCGCATTGGATTTAGAAACCCCCACTCTCATTCCTGGGATGGTGGGAGCTTATCAAGTATTTAAAGAAACGTTTGAAGCGCTCAAAAAAAAGGGACAAGCTTTCATTTCTGATACATCAGATCACAACAATCCTGAAAAGCGCCAAGCCTTATCGCAATTCGAAAAGGAACGCGTCGAATTTCTCGCCCAGATACGGCGCTGGAAAAAAGAGTATGAGAATGTTAATACTATTTTTCATTCTGAATTGGATTACGCCGGAAAGGTGATTGGCAGACTCCAAAGAGAATTATCAGGAGGATCCGCTCGGGTAGTATCTGCGGCTTCTGGAAGTTCAGATAATAAAGCAGTTAATCAAGCAGCAGCCCTTGTCGAGACAGAAAATGACAGAGATATTAAATTGAGCATGGCTCGATTCATGAAGGACGCGGACGAGGCTATTAAAACACATAATGCTTTAAAGGATCATTTTAGCCCTGCCTTAGGAAAGAGCCCATTACCCAAAAGTTTTTTAGATGCAGTTATAGTTGATTATGAGGAGTTGATTCGTTTAGAGGAAAAATGGACTGAACTTCAAGCAAAGGTGCTTTCAAGGCAGCGGGTTGATTTGATAGATAAAAATTTTTCTGGCTTGGGTCGGAAGATTTTGCAGACGATTCGAGAAGACCGGGCCTTTATTGAAGCCGCTGGTTTGGTGATGGACGATGAAGACAATAAAAAGAAAAGGCCGCCTGCTAAATCAACAAAATCAAAACGAAAGAAGAAGAAAAAGAACAACAAGAAAAAATCTACTGTCGATCCTTCTGGTGCGAAGCCTGCAGATTCGAAGGGGCAGGTATCTACTCCTGGCACCGCTCAATTGGCAGGCTCACGAGCTTATTCTATTGAAGTAACCCGTGGGGGAGTGGATGTGAGATTCCCTCCCGTACCTTCCAAACCAGCTATTCCAGACGAGGAGGAGTCGGAAGAGGAAGAAGAATCAAAAGAAAAGGAAGACGCATTGCAAGCAGGCGCATCTGAGCCCGGATCTTTAAATAGGGAGGATCAATCAACCTCAGGATCAAGTGTGGATTCAGCCGTTCCCCCATCACCCCCCATTCTGCCTCAGCAGATAGCACCCATAAGAACCTTACGGGCAAATGCGCCTGCGTTTATTCCAAGCCCCGCAGCGCCACAAGATCCAGAACTGATTTCTGAATCCGCTTTATCATCATCGCCCGACCCCATGACGGTGACACCTTCTACAACGCCTCCCTCACCTTCTTCGGCGGCATCCTTAGAGAGAAGGAGTATCGATCTTGAATTAGAGGAAAGGAAGCAAGAAGTTGATAGACTTAATTCGGCGATATCTCAAGGAAATTCCATTGTTAATGATACCGCACAAAGATTAAGAGATTTGCAACTTACATTAGCGAGAAGCGAGGCTTATCAGCAGGAGGTTTTGAGAAGAACACAAGCGATGGAACTTCAACTGCAAAGTATGCGCAATTTGCATCAACAAGCCCTGTATCCTGTCCTATTTCGCGTGGCGCCACCCGGGATGGTTACTCAGCCGCTGCCACCTCAACCTGCAGTGACGATTGCTCCCGTGCGCACGCTACAACCGCTGCCACCCCAACCTGTAGTGATCCCTGCTTCCATGCAACCTCTACGGTTTGCGCCACAGATAGCAAATCGCCGAGTGATGGTGGTTCGACCATTCCCCCCTCCGCAACCATTCGTCCCTCCGCCTTTCCCTTATTACGGACAAGGTAACGGACAGGGTAGGGAAGGACCTGTTTGAGGCTTGGAAACTAAAGATAAAATCGAATCTACTCTTCGCGAATGAATTTTAGGTCTTATGCGTGGTTGCCTACGCCGACTCGCAATCCTCATTTACTTTGAGGTGCCGCTTACTCGAATCGAGTAAGCCTCACGGCTTAGCGCCTAGCCTAAAAATCATTCGCTTTGAGTAAATCGTTACACAAAAAACGTTTCGATAGCCAAGCGTTGTTCGGGGATGGTGTTGATTTGATTGAACTGTTCTCGAAAGCGCGCGGCGTTCACTTGGCCTTTGGCGTACCAGGAAACATGTTTGCGGGCAATCATGGCGCCTGTCTCCGAACCGTAAAATTCATAAAGATTTTCGATGTGCTCTAATAAGATCACTTTGATTTCCTGTAAAGAAGGTTCAGGTAAGTGACAGCCCGTTTTTAAGTAATGGTCGATTTCACGAAATATCCAGGGGCGGCCTTGGGCGGCTCGGCCAATCATAATGCCATCTGCCTTGGTTTTTTCTAAGACAGCCTTGGCCTTTTCGGGGGTATCAATATCGCCATTTGCAATCACCGGGATTTTAATTTCTGCTTTAATGGCGGCAATGGTTTCGTATTCTACTTCTCCTTTAAAATAACAAGAACGGGTTCGCCCATGAACCGATAAGGCTTGAATTCCCGCATTTTCCGCAATCTTGGCAATTAAGATCCCGTTTTTATTATCTTTATCCCAGCCGGTGCGAATTTTTAAGGTGACGGGTATTGAAACTGCCTTCACCACAGCCTCTAAAATTTGTCCAACCAAAGGCTCGTCTTTCAGCAAAGCCGATCCGGCCAAGGTATTGCATACTTTTTTAGCAGGACATCCCATATTAATATCAATCAATTGTGCGCCTAAATCTTCGTTTAAACGCGCTGCTTCCCCCATCATTTTAGGGCAAGCCCCTGCAATTTGAACGGAACGCGGCAAAGTTTCCCCATCGTGATTGGCTCGCCGCAAGGTTTTTAAGGCCCCTCGTAACATGGAATTGGAAGAAACCATTTCAGAAACAGCCAAGCCTGCGCCCAAGCGTTTACATAATTGCCGAAATGGTCGATCGGTTACCCCTGCCATGGGGGCCAACACCAGATTATTTTCTAATTTATACTGTCCAATTTTCACATTTTAATCCTGTTATTCGTTTAAAGTGGCTATGGTTGTTGGTGACTAAAATGAGATTTTGACTTATGGCATGAGCGGCTATTAAGGTATCCATTACACCAATATCCTGACCAGACTCCCGCAGTTTGGCACGTAATGTCCCATATAGCCATGCGGCTTCATCATTAAATTCAATGATGTTAATAGAAGCCATAAATTCTTCAAGGAGTTTAGCTAGGATGCTTTTCCGTTCTTTATCAATCATGCCTGCAAGACCAGCTGCCATTTCAGAGAGGGTCATCACAGAAAGTGAAACGGATTCAGGTTCTCTTTTCGTCAGGTTATTTAAAACGGCTTTATGTAAGGGATGTCGTTTTTTTAAGAGATAGCTTGCGGTATCGGTATCCAACATATAACGAATCAAAAGAGATCCTCCTTGTTGCTTAAATCAGGGGGCTCTCGAGTGAAATCTAAATCGTCCGGCAAATTTGCGATGCTCTTTAGCAGGGGATCCCAGCTTGTGATGGCGGGCTCCAGAATTAATTTATTCCCACATTTATGTATATACACCTCAGACACCCCCTCGAAACTAAAGGCTTTCGGCAAGCGAACGGCCTGACTGCCCCCATTTGGAAATAATTTAGCGATCGCCATATACTCGCTCCCATTAATATATACAATAAGTATATATTTTTTTCTTTTGAAAACCAAATAAATATTTTTTTATAATTCAATAGGTTATATTTTGCTTCTTTCCTTCAATTCCCTAGCACTCAATTTTGACCACCATTGCAGTAAATGGGGGTTTTGCGATACACTACAACCGTTTTAAGCTAATGTACACAGCATTTTTTAAGAGGAATAAGCGATTCATGGTGGTAATTAGACTTGCACGAGGAGGGGCTAAGAAACGCCCTCATTATCGTATTGTGGTAGCCGACAGCCGAAATCCACGAGACGGTCGGTATATTGAAAAACTGGGTTATTTTAACCCGATTGCTCAGGGTCCAGAGATCCGCTTACAAATTGAACGTGAGCGTCTACAGGAATGGGTAAACAAAGGTGCCAAATTATCTGAGCGCCTTGGGACTTTAGTGAAAGAATGGGACAAACAAGCATCCTAAGCCAGGTTTTGCCCCATACTGCTTCCTCACCTGTTGTGGGTGCGGGAGGGGGTACGGGTACCGGAACCACTTCAGCCGAACACATGATTATCATGGGTAGGATAGGTGCGCCTTTTGGGGTGCACGGGTGGCTGCATGTACAGTCCTTTACTTCGCCTGAAGAAAATTTATTTAAATACGCCCCCCTTTTCATTAAACAAAATCAAAAATGGGTTCAGATTAATATCGAAACCTCAAGGCCTCACGGTGATGAGTGGGTAGTGAAATTTGAACAATGTTCAGACAGAAACGAATCAGCCCTTCTCACCAACCTCACCTTAGCCGTACCCCGTTCAGTCTTGCCCCCACTGGGTCCAGATGAATATTATTGGTTTGAATTAATAGGCTTAACGGTGACAACACTATCCGGTGAAACTTTAGGGGTGGTCGATTCCCTATTTGAAACCAAGGCCAATGATGTTTTAGTGGTCAAAGGGAAAACTCGCGAACATTTAATCCCTTATTTGCTGGGGGATTATGTAACCGAAGTGGATTTAAATACCAAACAAATGCGAGTATGCTGGGACCCGGAGTTTTAATCCGGTGTGGTGTGGGGTAGTCAGCCTTTTCCCAGAGATGTTTCAGGCGATTCAAAGATTTGGCGTAACGGGACGGGCCGTTTCGAAAGGCCTAGTTAAATTACACTACTGGAATCCAAGGGCCTTTGCCTTGGATAAGCATAAAACAGTAGATGAGAGGCCTTATGGCGGTGGCCCGGGAATGGTGATGCAAATTTCGCCTTTGCGGGAAGCCATTGGCCAAGCCAAAGCGGCTGCCGAACAGAACAGGCCTGCGACTAAGCCTAAATTGATTTATGTTTCCCCTCAGGGAAAACCTGTCACGCAAGCCCGCCTGGCGGCGGCGTTACAGGAAACCGAAGCATTTATCTTTGTTGCCGGTCGGTATGAAGGAATAGACGAACGAATTTTTGCCTTAGAACCGGGCGAAGAATGGTCGATAGGTGACTATGTCTTAAGCGGGGGAGAATTGGCTATCATGGTTATCATTGATGCCTTATCTCGTCTGGTGCCGGGGGTATTAGGGCATGAAGAATCTGCGAAAGAGGATTCTTTTACGGAAGGGTTATTGGATTGCCCGCATTTTACACGGCCGGAGGTCTTTGAAGGGCTAGTTGTTCCGGAGGTGTTATTAAGTGGGAATCACGATGAAATACGAAAATGGCGCTTAAAACAGCGGCTGGGGCGAACCAAATTAAGACGACCCGAGTTGTTAGATGAGCATTCGTTAACTGAGGCAGAAAAGCGTTTATTGAAAGAATTTATGTCTGAAGACAAAAATTAGGAGGGCAACATGTCACAACACCCGATTATTGAAGCAATTGAAACAGAACAGTTAAGAGAAACGTTACCATCGTTTCGTCCGGGCGACACTGTTGTTGTTAAAGTAGAAGTTAAAGAAGGGAATCGTACTCGATTACAAGCCTTTGAAGGGGTCGTTATTGCGATACGGAACCGAGGTCTAAATTCCTCGTTCACAGTACGTAAAATTTCTCATGGTGAAGGGGTTGAACGAACCTTCCAAACCCACAGCCCCATGGTAAAAGAGATCGAGCTGAAACGTCGTGGTCATGTGAGAAAAGCCAAGCTTTATCACTTACGCGCCTTGTCGGGTAAGAGTGCCCGTATTCGTGAGCGCTTAGAAAAAGATAGCGGTCAAGAAAAAGGCCTGGAAAACACCAACGAAACTAACGAAGGTTATACTCAAAGCGAATGATTTTTAGGCTAGGCGCCGAGCCGTTCGCAACCGGAGTTTACTAAAGTAAATGAGGATTGCGAATCGGCGAAGGCAACAACGCATAAAAGTCATTCGCGAAGAGTAAACGACGAGCAATTTGTTTAAAGAACTAAGGAGGGTGTTATGCAATATAAGGCTTATTTTTATATGTTTCTGGCCTTGTTTGGCTTATCCTTCACCACCCCCAGTTTCGCCTTCAATTCGAATGTCGAAATGGCTCTTCGAGCTCAAGAGATCGCCGATTTAAAATTGAGCGACATGATTATTTATTCCCCAAAAGAAACCTCAAAAGGCGTGGTGTTGGTCTTCACCGATCTGGACTGTGGTTATTGTAAAAAATTGCACCGAGAACTTAACAATTTAATGGCACTCGGAATAGAAGTTCGTTATCTTGCTTATCCCCGCAACGGAACCAACAGCCGTGGCTATAATAAGATCGTATCAGTGTGGTGCACAGCCGATCGCAAAGGAATGTTGGCGCGTGCAATGGAGGGTAAGGCAGTCCCCCAGAAAGTCTGTAACAATGCGGTGGCGACACAATACACACTGGGTCGAAAATGGGGTGTGATGGGGACACCCACACTGGTGTTTTTAGATGGGGCTGTCTGGCAAGGTTATTTGTCGGCAGAACAAATGGCTCGCGAAGCCATTCGCCATACCCCACAATAAGGTCACTCAATCCTAAAAGGAGGGTTTTGTTTGCGCATTTTGGTAGCGGACCAAGACGCAGAACATCGAGCAACCTTGGTTCAATATATTCAAGGCCTCGGTCATACCACACAAGAAGCCCTTACAGAACGTGAGGTGATTGATCAATGCCGTACAAAATGTCCTGACTTAGTCTTTTTGGATTTAAAACTCTCTGGGGTATCCGGCATTAACATTACCCGTCAAATTCGCCAACTCGGCGGACACGCGGTTTGGGTACCTCTTGTGTTAATGAGCCCAAGCTTTACCGATGCTGATATTCAAGCCGGTATTGAAGCGGGCGCCGATGATTTCTACACCAAACCGATCCCTCCTTTGAAAGTGTTGGCCAAAATTCAATCCGCGGTTCGACATCAAAATTTAAAAGAAGAAGTCTATGCCTTGGCTCATAATTTAGTGGTTGCCAATCGTGCCCTTGAAAGTGTGGTCACACAAGATGTATTAACGGGTGTGGGGAATTCTAATAGTTTTGATGATGCTTTAGAGCGAGAGTGGTTCGAAGCTAAAAATAAAAATCTTCCGCTTGCCCTCGTTATGACAAACCTAGATTATTTTCAGGCCTTTAATCAAAGTTATGGTGCTCCTAAAGGGGATACCGTTATCAAACAAGTGGCGGCAACTTTGAGGCAAGCCGTACCAGAAGGCAGTTTTGTGGCTCGTATGGCAGGCGAAACCTTTGCGATTTTATTACCGAAAACACCCCGCGATATGGCTGAAACCATTGCGGAACAGTTAAGACAAACGATTGATGGATTAAAAATTCCCCATGTGAGTTCGGGTTGTAGTGATCACCTCACCGCAAGCTTTGGTGTGGCGGTACAAGAACCGGGTCATTACACCAGCCCCTGGGATCTAAAAGAATCTGCAGATTATGGCCTCTACCAGGCCAAACACTATGGCCGCAACCGCGTTTACCTCATCCCCATTGCCGAAACCAAGGTGAGTTAAGCAATAATTCAAAGCCTTCCAATGAGAACCGAAAACTTTCTTCCACCCCTCGGAACCTCCCGCCACTTCGTGGCACCCTCCCGAAAATTTGTCGGGAGGGAGTAGACCATCGCAACCCTGATTTAAAATTCAAAATTTAGGACAGGGTGCCATCTCAGCCACCTCGCAGTTAATGAATGTTAAACAACTTAATTCGGGATTCGAATATTTCGAATATTTTGAATATTTCGAATACTTATGATAGACTTTAGGAACCTAGTTCTTGGCAAAACTTTATTTGGCAAGGGTACGGGTAGAAAAAGCACACACTTAATTTTGAGGAGACACAGATGGCAAGCATTATAAAGAAATTAGATCCTGTTGTTCCTAGCGAAAAGGAAATTAAATTGGCAGCGGAATCAAGCCGCATTTTACGGCGTTTGGAACATTCACGTAATAAGAAAGAAAGCACTTTTGAGATCCAGATTGATGGGAAAGAAACAAAAACGATCCGAATCCCCATATCTGTCTTTAAAATGTTGCTGAGCATATTAACTCAAATGGCTGATGGTAATGCCGTGATTATCATGCCAATACTGAGCGAACTGACGACACAGGAAGCGGCTGATTTTTTAAACGTTTCTCGTCCTTACCTTGTTCGGTTACTTGAAGAAGGGGATATTCCTTATCGCAAAGTTGGAACTCGTCGAAAGATTTTATTTCGAGATCTAATGAATTATAAGGAAAAGGACGATAAAAAAAGGCTTGCAGCATTAAATAAATTAATCGAGCAAGCACAGGAACTTGATATGGGATATTGATGTTGTGATAAGGGATTTTATTGTTGTTTTGGATGCTTGTGTTTTATACCCGGCACCATTAAGAGATTTACTAATTCGTTTAGGACAAACTAATTTATTTAGACCAAGATGGACAAAACATATTCATTCTTCAGGATTTTCCAAACAAGTTTTTACATTCATACGGTATTAAGGCACAACATCCAGATCATTTTTTGAGTGCTTTAGTGGAAATAGAACCAGATAAAGTACTGCTAACAATACATCGTGCTAGAATGAGCTTGAACAATCCACCAAAAAGTATACATGAGTATTTGGATAGTTTAGAAAGACAGTCTTTGCCTAACACAGTTGCTTTACTACGAGAAAAAATGAATCTTCATGAAAAGGAAAATTCAAGAGCCCTTGAAGAATTTTTATAATTAAGCCTTAAGTGTGTGGTTCAGACCAACCGTTTCTACCGCTCATCCCCGTCGCCGAAACCAAGGTGAGTTGAAGGGCAGGACTTAAGCAACGCTAAGTCTTATCTTTTATTTGGAGCATTGCTTCCTTTCCGTGGTGGTTCTACCGCTCTCGTTTTCGATGATGGTTGGGTTTTGGTAGGCGTCGGCGAAGATTGTTTCGGCGGATTTGCAGTTGGTGAACGAGGAGATTGTGAAGAAGGAGGTTGTGAAATTGAAGGAGGACGTCCAGAACGTCCAAAGATCACCGCGGGTGATGCTTGTGATACTGCTTGTGATGCTGAAGAAGGCCTAGGAGGATGCGGGAAGGTGCTTGCACGCGAAGTGCGCCCGACATCGCTTTGTTGAGCTGCTTTTTCTCTGGCTTGTGCGCCTTGTGCACTTAGACTTTCAAGTAATGCCTTAAATGTAAAGGAAGTAGCCGGTGGCGGTGCACCGCTCGGTGTGCCTGGATTAAGCCCACTTGCGTCGCTGTCACCATGTTTTCTTGCGCCGCTGTCACCATATTTTATTGAACCATCCTCTTGTATTATAAATGGGTAGGTATCAACCGTAATACGACCTTGCCTAAATTCTGCAACGGATAATAAAAAATCATTTGGATTTCCATCAGAGGGTATCAAAATAAACCCTGGCTTAGTTTCTTGTGTAAGCAAATGTTTCGCCTCATCCATGCTCTTAGCAATACTCAGGGAAGATTTTGTGGCTTGTAACTGAGTTTTAAGCCATTCTAAATTCGCATCTTTACTGACAGCTGCACGGTGTAATGAAAATACGGATGGATATTTTGTAGGTATAATTGCTCGCATTAAGAAGGGGCGTTGAATTACTACGAAGGTTGTTCTCCCAATAATCATGGGATTGAAGGTCAAATGGCCCGTATAAATTCCGTGAGCCAAACCTTGAAATGCCCCGAAAACCGCATAGACTGCTCCTGCTGAAAGGGTTAAAGGTGAAGTTAGAAAGGTTGCGACGCCTGCTAGGACCTTTTTCAATGGTCTTGCGCGTTTGGGAGTAAAGTTTCGATTTATCTCTTGACCGCTCGCCTTCATGTAAAATCCTGTTATGGGAGCCACTAATCCTCCGACGGCACCTGAAACAGCGCCAACGAGTCCCCCCCAGGCCATACCCGCAATTCCTCGCAAGCTCCATCGGCTTCTTTCTGTTCCCGTTTCTTTCTTTTCACTCGGTTTTCGCGTGACCATAAGAAACACCTTTTTTACCACTGTGAATAGACTCTATAGTTTTTGAGTGGTTTTCTTCTCGGTAGTTCCCAAGCGAATGGAACATTAACCTATTTAATTTCAAGGAACTGGAAGCTTAATAAAGCCGTGATATGAGAACGTGCTATTACACCTGGCCCTTGGGATTTAAAAAAGCTGCAGAGATTCAAGCCGCAACATTTTTTAATGGTTTTTAGTTCAATTAATCCAAACCAAAGTTCCCACCGGTACGGTTTGGAAAAGCTTAATCACATCCGCCGCACTCATATGCACACAGCCTTTGGTGAAAGGCGTGCCTAATTGCCATTCGAGTGTGGTGCCGTGAATGTAAATCGCCCGTTTCTCTGAATCCACCACTCGCCCTAACCAATCGTGTCCGCGGTTAAATCCCGGCTGTAATCCTTCTAAACGTAAAATGCGTGTGCTGATATAATCTTTTCGATGTTGCGCCTTCGGAACCTTACGCCACACTTGACCAATATATCGTCGTTTGTGAAAAATCCCGTATTTAGGCACGCCGTGTCCAATTTTTTCATTTACACGATGTAGGCCTAAGGGAGTTTGAAAGGTATTTTCGCGCTGGCCCGCTCCCTTTTTGCCGGTTGAAATCTGAAACGTTTCAATCACCTTAGTCCCCTGCAGCAAGGCAAGCCTTTGCCTATTAGAATCCACGTGGACCATCAGAGGCGTCACTTCAAATCCCTGGTTTTGTACATGACCTGCTAAGGCTTCAGGTGGGATATTGGGTGCCGCAGGGCAGCAGCCTGAAAGAGGCCCCAAAACCAAAAAAACCACCACTGCTCTGAAGCAAGCCCTGAAGCAAATTGACCCATGCATGCGATCTTTACTCCCCATCCCTTACTAACTTTTTGATTTAACTAACTATTTTGTCTCTTGTCAGAGTGCCATGAATTTCCTTATAATGCAACTTCTGTTAAGGGGCCATTAAATCCCCCTTACATTCTCCTTGCTGCAGAAGCGTAAGCTTCGTAGCTTAGTTTGAAGTACTTAACCATAAGGAGCATACATGCGACATTATGAAATTGTCTTTTTAGTCCATCCGGACCAAAGCGAACAGGTCAATGGGATGAACGACCGCTACCGCGCCATAATCGAGGCCAAAGCGGGCAAAATCCACCGTCTGGAAGATTGGGGCCGCCGTCAACTGGCCTATCCCATTAATAAACTCCACAAGGCACACTATATCCTTATGAATATAGAATGTACCCAGGAAGTTCTCAATGAACTCGTGACCGCCTTTCGGTTCAATGATGCGGTTTTACGTCATGTGGTATTACAGGAAGATGAAGCCATCACAGAGCCTTCCTTTATGCTGAAAGAGAAAGATGAACGCAAAGAAGGGAAATATCACGGACGCGAAGGTCGAGGTGATGACCGAGAAGGACGCGAATCCCGAGGGGGCAGAGAACGCTTTGAACCCTTTGAAGGGGAAACCACTGTTATTGAAGAAATCGCTATTATTGAACGCGAAGAACCGGAAGAGGGGAATTAATCATGTATCGTCAAACCAGGCGTAAACGTGGCTGCCGTTTTACTGCAGCGGGTGTCAAGAAGATCGATTACAAAGATCTAACCACTTTAAAATGCTACATCACAGAAAGCGGTAAAATTGTTCCCAGTCGTATCACGGGTACCAAGGCGCGTTATCAACGACAATTGGCCAAGGCCATTAAATTGGCTCGGTATTTATCGTTGTTGCCCTATTGTGATAAACACAAAGTCTAATTAACCCTATGTTATTGTTGAGGTGAGTCGTGAGAGTAATTTTATTAGAAAGAGTAGCAAAACTGGGGAAGATGGGAGAAGTGTTGAAAGTTAAACCCGGCTTTGCTCGGAATTATTTAATTCCAAAAGGGCGTGCACTTTTAGCGTCGAAAGATAATATTGCACTGTTTGAACGCGAAAGAGGCGAACGTGAAAAGCGTGCTTCCTTAAAAGAAGCGGCTTTAGGCGAACGTGCGCAGAAATTAGAAGGCTTAAAAGTTTCCTTAGGCGTGCAAGCCACTGAAGAAGGGAAACTCTTCGGATCGGTTTCTGCCATTGATATCGTGCGAGCATTAACCGAACAGGGTCATGCAATAAAACGCAGTGAAGTGCATTTACCTATGGGCCCCATTCGCGCCATTGGTACTTATGAAATTGAACTTCACCTGGAAGGGGGAGAAGTTGTCACTAAAATTGAGGTTTTAGTGAGTGCAGCCTAGCAAGAGCTGTCTTGTAGGGGCCGACCGGACGGCTCGGCCCGCCGATGATGCTGTTTAATGCAACTACTGCTACTTAGTGATGTTTAAAGGGCCTAAACGAATATGCAGGCAACAAGCGAATTGAAATTAAAGGTCCCACCGCATTCAGTGGATGCCGAACAAGCCGTGTTAGGTGGCTTGTTACTGGATTCCGAAGCGTGGGACCAAATTGCCGATCGCTTAGTTGAATCTGATTTTTACCGCTTAGATCATCGAACCATCTTTCGCACGATGGCAGAACTCACTTTGCAATCCAAACCGATCGATCTCATCACCGTTTCTGAAGTATTAGAACGTACCCACGAATTAGAGAGTGTAGGCGGGCTCGCCTATCTGGGAGGATTAGCAAAAAATACCCCCAGCAGTGCCAACATCAATGCCTATGCCGATATTGTTCGTGAGCGATCTATCTTGCGAAAACTCTGCGAAGTCGGTGGCCAGATCTCAGAATCGGCTTTTGAGCCACGAGGTCGAGCGGCGATGGAATTGCTGGATGAAGCTGAACGAAAGGTCTTTTCAATTGCGGAAGGCCAGTCGCACGGCAATGAGGGCCCTCAAGGCATTTCTGAGGTATTGGCTCGCACAGTCGCCCGTATCGATGCGCTTTATCAGTCTAAAAACTCTATTACAGGGATAGCTTCAGGATTTAGCGACTTCGATAGAATGACTGCCGGTCTGCAACCCGCTGATTTAATCGTTGTCGCAGGGCGCCCTTCCATGGGAAAAACTACCTTCGCGATGAATATTGCTGAATATGCCTCCATGAAACAAACGACGGGAGCTGTTTTGGTGTTTAGTATGGAAATGCCCGCGGAATCGCTCGCCATGCGTATGCTCGCCTCCTTAGGCCGCATTGAACAACAACGTATTCGTACCGGTCAACTCCATGATGAAGATTGGAACCGATTGACCTCTGCCATTAGCATGATGGCCTCTAAAAAATTACTGATTGATGATACGAGTGCTTTAAGTCCCTTTGAGGTGAGAGCCAAGGCCAGACGCGTTTCCCGTATCCACGGTGGTTTAAGCCTGATTATAATAGATTATCTCCAGCTGATGCGCGTCCCGGGTTTCTCCGAACATCGCGCCGCTGAAATCTCTGAAATTTCCCGTTCTCTTAAGGCTCTCGCCCGAGAATTAAATGTGCCTGTTATTGTTCTGTCACAGCTAAATCGCAGTCTTGAGCAGCGCCCTGAAAAACGTCCTGTGATGTCAGATTTGCGAGAATCGGGTGCGATTGAGCAAGATGCCGATTTGATTATCTTCATCTATCGAGATGAGGTGTATCACAAGGAAACCACCCATGAAAAAGGAACGGCGGAAATTATCATCGGGAAGCAGCGAAACGGCCCTATTGGTACCGTTCGACTCACCTTCCTGGGCC
>Ga0207084_1065_pt1 | contig 25373 bp, 21 predicted proteins | sample Alteio_BWMinHeat_55_FD_153543 | JGI IMG/M metagenome (GOLD analysis project Ga0207084, IMG submission 153543) | Enriched cells from forest soil in Barre Woods Harvard Forest LTER site, Petersham, Massachusetts, United States -... | ecosystem: Environmental > Terrestrial > Soil > Temperate forest >...
CCTATGTCACGCTTCCCATGGATGGGAACTGTTGTCCTTAAAGCGCCTTTCCCCATTCGGTGATGGCTTCCATTGATACGCAAAACTTTCCAACCGTGTTGCTCAAGCAATTTTATAATTCCTTTTCCCGTCATTTGTAATTATACCATAAAAGATATATCATTCAAGAGATAATATTCTATGCTTAAACCCGTGAAAAATCAAAACTAATAATCTCTGAAATATATTCACACTCCGTCGCCAACATAATAAGCCGATCTACTATTACGATGGGCAAAGGGGGAGCATACAACAGCCGAAATAGCACGCGCATTAAATACCTCCTGGCCAGCCGTGGCTCGTCTTGAAGACCTGCATCATTGGCCTAACTTGCGCCAGCTTGAACGCGCAGCAGCAACGGTAGGTCATCGACTCGTCATTTCGCTTGAACCCATTTCTTCAGGTCGTAACTCCTAAAAAAGATGGTAAGTTACATGACAATCTCATGGCCAATCGGCCCTTTATCGAATTCAAAACAATAGCCGTGATATCCCCTATCAATAAGATCGGGAAAATGATTTTGCAGTAATCCCAGGGGCTTTGAGAAAAGATGCGGTTTGGCGATGATAATAGGCCTTAATTTATTCTGTTGTCGTAACATGCGGTCCCCAAGAGCAGGTATATTATATGCTTTTTTATTTTAATTGGTTAATATTAAGACAGTATTAAGTGTGCCTAAGAATATGAATTTAAAAATAGCTTGCTATTATGCAAAATTAATGTTCATATATGCCACTTAAGATTTTATCATCATCACCACTAGCTCTTCCTTCCAAGAAATCTATCTGACGTTGGCGATGATTAAAACATTAGCGCCAGCGAATAAGGCCTTCTTTTCCTTTGGAAATGTCCGCCTGCGCGGCTTACATTTACTAAACGAGGAATCATCCTGTGTCTTTTTCACAATTTAAATTGGATCCACCTATTCAGAAAGCCTTAACTCTTTGTGGATATGAAAAACCTACGCCCGTTCAAGCCCTATCAATCCCTGATATTCTCAAAAAACATGATACCGTTGTTTCAGCACAAACGGGCTCGGGTAAAACCGCCGCCTTTGTACTGCCAGCCTTACATTTGCTTAGCACGCAAGCTGCATGTAAAAAGCCACGCATTTTGGTCTTAACACCGACGCGCGAATTAGCGACTCAAATCACAAAAGCAGCGCGCACCTATGGAAAATTTGTTCGCTTCAACATAGTCAATTTAGTAGGCGGCATGCCCTATCATCATCAAATTAAAGATTTGGCACGTGGTGCCGATATGATTATTGCAACACCTGGCCGTTTACTTGATCACATTGAACAAAAACGTGTTGATCTATCCGGCATTAACATGCTGATTTTAGATGAAGCTGACCGCATGCTCGATATGGGCTTTATTGACGATGTCCAATATATTGCAAAATTAACGCCTTCCCAACGTCAAACTTTATTATTCAGCGCAACGCTTGATAATAAAATCATGACTGTGGTTCGTCATTTATTAAAGGATCCTGTGCGTATTGATTTATCCAATGAAAAAATGGCCGCACCTAAAATCACACAAGAAATGTATAAGGCAACGAATCTGCAACATAAAACACGTTTATTAAAACATTTCTTAAACGATAAAAATATTTTCAAAGCCATTATTTTCTCTGCTACTAAAATAAATGCAGACAAACTCGCAGCACAATTACGAGATGATGGTTTTGCAGCAGCCGCCTTGCATGGCGATCTAAAACAAAATGTGCGTAATCGTACGATTGATCAATTGCGCTCTGGCAAGATTCAATTTCTTGTTGCAACTGATGTTGCTGCGCGCGGTATTGATATTAGTGATATCACTCATGTGATTAATTATGACTTACCGAAATTTTGTGAGGATTATGTGCATCGTATTGGACGCACTGGACGTGCTGGTAAAGAAGGCACAGCGATTTCATTTGTACTGCCAATGGATATGCGTAATCTACAGCGGATAGAACGCTATACAGGTCAACGCGTCAAGTTGATGCAGATCACCGAATTAAATAGCCATGGAAAAGCACCCACTTTTCAAGTTGAGGAAGTTGAAACACAAACACCACCGCGTAAGCAGCGTGAGTCTCATCATCGTGATGAATGGGCTGATAAAGAAACGAAACCACGCCGTCCTAAAAAGAAATTTTCTGCTAGCGATAAAAAACCATGGAAAGATGGCAAAAGCAGTGCTGATAAGAAACCATGGAAAGATGGTGCGAGTAAAAAACCGTGGAAAAATACTAAGGATGCTAAGGATAGTAAGGATAATAATAATAGCAATGATAGCAGAGGTAGCAAAGCGGCTAAGGATAAGGATTCAAGTCCGTTTAAAAAACGTTTTTCTGATGGGAGTAAGAAACGCCGTTTTAAGAGTGATGGAGCAAAGGGGAAGTCGTTTACGCATCGGAAGAAAGCAGGGGATTAAAATAGCAGCATGGATTCAAGCGCAAATCCTTTCCTTCCAGAGAAGGAAAGGATTTGGTATTATTATCCTTATACAGAAGGATAATAACCATGCCGCTCATAGAAATTTTACTGGCTGAATTTCGCAACACCTTGAATAATATTCATTATTTTGTCAGACGGGATTATGCTTTTCCAAAAGCCATGCACATAATCAAGGTGGCACTGGGGATGCGGCGCACCGGCAAAACATGGTTTTTATATCAGACCATCCAAGATTTGTTAGCCCAGAATGTACCACTAGATAGTATTTTATATCTTAATTTTGAAGATGATAGGCTTTTACCTATGGATCAACAAGGAATGGCCGCCTTGCTTGAATCTTTTTATAGCTTGTTTCCAGAAAATCATCAGCGCCAGTGTTACTTGTTTTTAGATGAACTACAAAATGTGCAAGACTGGCAATTAGTTATTCGTCGTTTCCTTGATACCAAAAAGGCAGAGATTTTTTTAACGGGTTCATCCGCAAAATTATTGAGTAAGGAAATTGCTACCTCATTACGAGGACGTTCACTTGCCATCGAAATTTGGCCTTATCATTTTGGCGAATATTTGCGGGCAAATCAGATTGAAATACCCTCGAAACCCATTGGCCGTATGGTCCTCGATATATATGGCAAACACTTAAATGAATACATGAAGAAAGGAGGATTTCCCGCCGTTCAAGTATTAACAGAAAACTGGCATAGGGAAGCCTTACAAAATTATGTTGAAACGGTTATTTTTCGTGATGTGATTGAACGTTACGGTGTGACCAATATTTCCTTACTAAAATATCTGGCGCATTCCTTACTGAAAAATTTTGCTTGCACCTTTTCTGTTAATAAATTTTTTAATGATATTAAAAGCCAGGGTTTTGAAGCTGCCAAAGACACTATTTATAATTATCTTACTTATCTTGAAGATGCCTTTTTAATCGCAACTGTTCCCGTTTATACAGAATCCTTGCGGCGCCGTCAGATAACAGCAAAAAAAATTTATGCTGTTGATACGGGATTAATTCAGGCAAATGTTTTTAGCCAACATGAAAATGCAGGGCGTCTTCTGGAAAATCTAATCTATCATGATTTACGACGAGCAAATAAAAAAATATTTTATTATGTTACTTCAAGCGGATATGAAATAGATTTCCTGACACAGTCACCTGAGGGGAAAAAAGAACTGATTCAGGTAGTATGGAATATGAGTGATCCCAAAACCCGTGAGCGTGAAAAAAGGGCCTTGCATGAGGCAGAAGAGGAACTCAATATACCGGGTAAAATCATTGACCAGGAAAGCTATCTCAGGGGGTTTTTTCAAGGCAATCAGCAATCTGATTAATTTATTCATCTTTTCGTTTGATAAAATTTGCAACTTCTTTGATATATCGACCACTAGCATCTACGCTAACAAAATGTTGGTGGATTACGGCAAAAAGCGCCTAATCCACCCTACATTTTATTATGCCACTTCGCACAAAGAACGTGCGGCTGGCATGACAGAGTTTTAAGATTTATCTTTACAACCGAATATCCACCCCAACCACATTCCCGCCCAACCTAATCCGTCTACGATCCCCACGGCGATCATGGATAAATTTGAAAATACTCCCCTCACGATTAATCACCCAAGGCCTGCCTCGCCTATCAACGGCAATACGTTCTGCAGCACCATCAACCTGCTCCCATCCACGACCAGTCCAGCGATAAATACCATAGCCGCTGGGTTGGGCATCGTTACCAACTAACCACACTGCACCATCTGCGCCAATGGCAATATCAACACCACTGCCTGGTAAACGCTGCCATTGTGAACCATTCGCTAATCGAAAGATTTCACCACTTGAATTAACAACCCAGGGATTACCATAGGGATCAACTGCAATACGAACCGCACCGCCTTCGATTCTATCCCAGTCGTGTCCATTCCAATGAAATATTTGATAGCCGCCGGGAGCAGGATCCACACCAATCACCCACACACTATTGCGACCGCCTACAGCGATATCACGCGCAGCACCTGGCAGTTTTTGCCAATTAACTTGGTGAAAGAAAATTTCGCCATTGGCATTAACCACCCAGGGATTGCCATTTTGATCGACCGAAATAGCGGTTGCACCGCCATCGATTGCCTGCCAATCACGGCTATTCCAATGATAAATTGATGCACCACCATCAACAGAATCCGTTCCCGTGATCCACACCTGACCACCGCCTGCGCCAATATCTGTTGCTGATCCCGGCAATTGCCGCCAGCCCGCTAGACTGAGTTGCGGCAAGCAAATTAATGCAAGCAATACTGCAAAAATCGCTGATTTTAATTTGATCATTACTTATTCACCTCATGTTTGCGATAGTAAACTGACTTTCGTCCATGAGGCGCAATCAAATAACCTTTTGCTGTTCCGTTTTTTGATCCGCGCTATTGTATCGAGAAAAATGGTCGGCGGAAATATTTGTAAGAAAAATATCCCAGCAAGCACTTTTTAATCAACTTGGGCAAGCCTGCAATTTGGCAATAATAATCCAGCCAATAAATAAGGCCCCGCTCTTCCCATAATTTTCTATCCTCTTGATACATTAGCAGATGTCTTAAATTTCTATATCGCATAATGAAAGAGAGTGGTTTCTTCTGGATTTTTAGGTCTGCAATATCAATCAAAGCAAAGTCCTTTTCTCCTAGACATAGCAAATTCGATAAATGAATAGCCCTAAAAAATACGCCCTTTTCATGCAGCATGCTGAGATATTCCATGACATCATAGAGAATATTCGAGTTTCCCTTAGCAGCAATCGAAGAAACTTCATCACCCGGCAGTTTATCGTATGAGACAATGTAGGTGCGTGTGTCTTCACAAAAATAAGATGATTTAACCAGCGGCACTCTTAAGTCTAATTCAGCTAATTGACGTGCATTTTCACAAAAACGCTCGGCATAGGGTCGAAAAATATTTGAAGACAATTTTTTTTTGGGATAGAAAATTTTAATAATCTCACCTGCTGCATTCTCAATCACTTTAGGCCCATGACTACAAGATCGAAGCAAGGTAAAACCATTGCGAGTATCAGAATAAAAATTTGCAAGTGATGCCATAAATGAATTCCTTTTTATTTACGACCATCACATTCTAACACACCCACACTTGCAAATCGCAAAATTATTTGTTACACAAAGAGGCGGTTTCCGCTAATTTTTAAAGGAATGATTATGTCACTCATGGAAAAAACCACCGTTTTGTCACAATATACTTATGAAGTATGCAAAAACAGATTTAGCACAGAGACAGCAGCACAAATTTATAGCACGCGTCATACCCTGAGCAAAAAAGGACGGCGTGAAAAGGCTTGCATTCAAGCCGCATTATTGGGCTTGCCTAAAAATTCCCTTATCTTAGACCTTCCCTGCGGCACGGGTAGAATATCTTATTTTCTGCATGAATTAGGTTATCGTGTTATTGCTGCTGATTACTCAAGTCACATGGTCGAGCAAGCAGGAAAAGAGTTGAAAGATGAAAATATTCGTTTTGAGCAACAAGATATTATGTCAATTCAGCATGCGGATAATAGCTTTCAAGCTGCTATTTGCAATCGGCTTTTTCATCATTATCCTGCTGCAGAAACTCGCCGTTTAGCACTAAAAGAATTAATGCGGGTGACTGATGGGCCCATTATTATTTCATTTTTTAATAGCCTGTCATTGTCAGCCTGTTTTAGCAAATTAAAAAATATTTTAAGAAATCGACAACCGATAGATCGAGTGCCTATTTCATTTTATTCATTTAAAAAAGATATTGAAGCTTGCGGGTTGAGAATTGAAGGGAGTTATTTTTGCAGATTTGGAATTTCGCCGCAGACTTATTTGAGGTTGGTGGGGAGTAGAGGGGAAGTTTGTTGATGGATAATAAAGCTAAAGCGGCATGTAAATATCATAAAAGCGCTTAGTAAGAAAGCCTTCCCCCACCGGGGGAAGGTGCCCAACGGGCGGATGGGGGAATAAAAAATGCAATTATTAATATTCCCCCATCCGCCTTTGGCACCTTCCCCCGGTGGGGGAAGGCTTTCTTACTAAGCGCTTTTATAATATTTACATGCCGCTTTAGCTGTAAGGTGACGCCATTACACTACTTCTTCATCGAATCAAAAAATTCATCATTCGTCTTTGTATCTTTCATCTTGCCAATGAGGAATTCCGTGCTGTTTTCTTCCATAGGCTGTAGCAGCTTGCGTAAAATCCACATTTTCTGTAATTCTTCTTTCGGTACAAATTTCTCATCTCGACGCGTGCCGCTACGATTAATATTAATAGCTGGCCAAATTCGTCTTTCTGCAATACGACGATCCAAGTGAATTTCCATGTTACCTGTTCCCTTGAATTCTTCGTAAATCACATCATCCATTTTGGAACCGGTTTCAACGAGAGCTGTTGCAATGATGGTTAAGCTGCCGCCTTCTTCAATATTACGTGCTGCACCAAAGAAACGCTTGGGTCGTTGCAAGGCATTGGAATCCACACCACCTGTCAATACCTTGCCTGATGCGGGCACAACCGTGTTATAAGCACGTGCTAAGCGCGTGATAGAATCTAGTAAAATAACGACATCGCGCTTGTGCTCGACCAAACGTTTTGCCTTTTCAATCACCATTTCTGCGACTTGAACATGGCGATTAGCAGGTTCATCAAAGGTACTCGCGATCACTTCGCCTTTTACTGAACGAGACATTTCTGTGACTTCTTCAGGACGTTCATCAATCAATAAAACAATGAGGTAACATTCAGGATGATTATTCGCAATGGAATGCGCAATATTCTGCAGCATCATTGTCTTACCTGCTTTAGGCGGCGATACAATCAAACCACGCTGTCCCTTACCAAAAGGCGCAACCAAATCAATGACGCGCGAAGTCACATCTTCTGTGCTGCCATTACCGCGCTGTATAATGAGACGTTCGTCAGGAAATAATGGCGTCAAATTTTCGAATAAAACTTTACCCTTGGCATTTTCTGGCACTTCAAAATTAATTTCATCTACTTTTAATAAAGCAAAATAACGTTCACCTTCTTTAGGAGGACGGATTTTTCCAGAAATGGTATCGCCGGTACGCAAATTAAAGCGGCGAATTTGGCTTGGTGAAACATAAATATCATCAGGGCCAGCAAGATAGGAACCTTCTGCTGAGCGTAAAAAACCAAAGCCATCCTGAAGAATTTCCAAGACGCCATCACCAAAAATATCTTCCCCACGTTTTGCATGTTCTTTTAAAATAGCAAAAATAATATCTTGTTTACGCGAACGAGCCATGTTTTCCAGCCCATATTCCTCAGATAAAGCGACCAATTCGGCTGCATTTTTTTTCTTAAGCTCAGTTAAATTCATAAAATTCATAATGGTTTAAACCCTAACAGATTGATTGATTGTAAAGAAAGAAGTGACACAGAACTAAAGCTTTGCCCCATAAATTACATATTACAATTTAGCATATAGCCACAAGCCCTAAAATTATAACTATAAGCTTAATGGTAGAATAAACGGTGGGCAACAGAAGCTTTCTATAAGGGAACAATACCACCAATTTATTCGGATTTCTAGTGAAAATCTCTGTCATTCCCGCGTAGGCGGGAACCTATCTTGAATTTATTTCTACTGCAAATTAGAAATAGGTTCCCGCCTACGCGGGAATGACAGAGATTTGCGCCGTCTCGAAGGGCATCAACAATTCCATGTTTAAATATGGCTATCCAAAAATTTGGTCAATTCAGCCTTATTTAGCATGCCCACATGGGTCGCCTTGACCTGTCCCTTGGTAAATAAAATTAAGGTTGGGATGCCTCGCACAGCAAATTTAGGCGGCATGACAGGATTATGATCAACATCTAATTTCACAAATTTAACCTTACCCGCATAATGTGAAGCCACATCTTCTAAAATAGGCGCTAATGCCTTACAAGGACCGCACCATTGCGCCCAAAAATCAACAATAACGGGAATATCTGATTTGACTACTTCGTTTTCGAATGAATCGTCGCTGATTGCATGAATATGACTGCTCATGGTTCTAATTCTACCTTTTTAAGTTGAAAGTGTTATTTGCCTCATACTCTACCACTCGAACAGGTAAGAGTAAAAGCGCGCCAAGGGCAAAAAAAACTAATACTGTCGCCATACCAACCCGTTGACTGCCAAAAGTCAGGGTTAAAAATCCAAGCAGCCATGGGCCAATAAAAGCCGTTATTTTGCCTGATAAAGCATATAAACCAAATATTTCTGTAGCCGACTCCTTATGTCCAATCAATTTTACCATCAAGGAACGACTCGCTGATTGTACCGGGCCAACAAAAACTGCTAGCAATAAGGCCACCATCCAAAATACATATTTATCATGTAAAAACAAAATAGGAATACCCAATAGCGTTAAAAAAAACAATGATAAAATAATCGTAGATTTCGGGCCAAAATAATCATCCATCCAAGCGAGCGAAATCGCGCCCAAACCAGCCGTGATATTCATCGTAATACCGAATAATAAAACTTGCTCAAAGGAAAGCCCATAAGTACCGGCGGCATAAATGCCGCCAAAAGCAAATAAGGTATTTAAACCGTCTGCATAAATCATATGCGCAATCAGATAAAGAAAGACATGCCGCTCTTTGGGCAATTGTTTTAATGTTGTTAATAACTCACGCCAGCCGAGATAAATCGCTTGCCGCCAGGGACAGGCCTTTGCAGGAATAGCCGGTACCAAAAAGAAAAATGGCAAGGAAAAAAGGGCATACCATAGGGCCACAAAAGGACCGCAGATGCGAATTTGCGCCATAGTCTCTGTATCAAGACCCGGTATTTTTGCTTTTACGAAAACAAAGAGCGCAATCGATAAGGCTAAAATACCGCCAAGATAACCGCAGCCCCAACCCCAGCCTGAAATACGTCCCACATAATCTTTAGGCGCCACATAGGGTAGAAAAGCATTATAAAATACCAGTGCAACTTCTAAGCCCACTGTTCCCACCACAAAACAAGCTAGCGTATAAAACACATAATTGGGATGCGGATAAGCAAACCACATAAGCGCGCTAGCAATAATGCACAGCCAAGTAAAGGCAAACAACCATCGTTTATGATGACCGCCGTGATCTGCAATCGCACCACATAGGGGGCTGCTTAAAGCAATAATAATACCAGCGAGAGAAGCCGCATTTGCCCATTGATAAGTCCCTATGATCTGATTTTCAGCTATCTTTGATGTAAAATAAGTCGCAAAAATAAAGGTGATCACAATAATAGAAAATGCACCACTCGCCCAGTCGTATAAACACCAGGCTGCCAAAGCAGCAAATGATTTACCTCGATTCATTAGACTTCTACTTTTCAATTTCAGTTTGTTTAAATGGTTTTGGTGCAATGATTTGTGCCGCAATAAAATCCAATGAAGGTTCGCCGCAATATTTTGCGATTTCTGCACGCACCACATTGCGTAATTGCGTCACCTCATTCCATTCACTTCCTATCGGTTGAATTAAGTCACAGACAGTGACAGTAATCCTTCCTGGACGCATTAATTTTTCATCATCACGCAAAATACGGCGCGTACCCTGCAAGGCAATGGGACAAATGGGCAGCTTAGTTTCCGCCGCAATTTTAAATGCGCCTAAACGAAAAGGACGTAAGCCAGCAGAATAACTGAAAGTGCCTTCGGGAAAAATTAAAATAGATACACCTGTTTTCAATACTTGCTCAACCTGCAATATATTTTCTATCCCCTTGGAAAAATCCATGCGATCAACACTGATATAATCTAACTTACGCATAAAAGTTCGCATGATGGGTGTCGTCAATAATTCCTTTTTGCCAACCAATCTTGTCGAAGGCGGTAATAGTGCAAGCAATAATAATGAATCCATATAACTAGCATGATTTGCCACATAAATAACAGGTGATTTTACCGATAATTTAGCTGAATGAATCACTTTGATTGGACAAAAGGCCAAGGCCAATAGCATTCTCGCCCAGAGACGGCAAGTGCTAATTGCCATCTCGCGTGAAGAAAATCGGACAATAAAATAAACGGGAAAAAGTGTCACGACTAAGATCAGCGCAACATAAATGCTATAAATCACCTTAGCTGTCCAGACAAAGGCCTTGCTGATATTTTGCATAACCGATTTCGCTGCTAATCTTGTCATTTGCAGCCAAACGGGCGATTGTATTTTGCTTAACTTCCCTTCGAGATACATTTTCTTGCAAGCAGCGCGCTGCAATTTACCACTTGATGTTTTAGGCACGACATGAGGTGCAACTAAGATTACATGATCTGGCACCGCATCTAAATGCGCGGCTAATTGTTCTTTTATTTTATCGATTAATTGCTGACGTTCTGTCTTTCTGCTTTCGCGCGTTTCTGCCACGACAATTAATTGTTCTGCGATATCTTGACATTCTGTAACACTAAATGCCGTCACACAACCTTGTCGAATACCTGCAATATCGCCGACAATTTCTTCAATTTCAGCGGGATAAATATTCCGTCCTGCTTTGATAATTAAATCTTTACGGCGGCCCGTAATATAAATTTCACCTTCTGCTTGATAGGCAAGATCCCCTGAATCCAACCAGCCATCGTGATAAATCGCGCGTGTTGCTTCAGGATTACGATAATAACCTTGCATGCTGGATGGGCCGCGAAATTCTAGTGTGCCCACATGACGTTCAGGCAGCACTTTCCCTTCTTGATCAACGATACGGACTTCATGACCTTCCATGGCTTTGCCGCAGGAAACAAAGGCAAGCGCTTGCCGATCATTCGGCGCAGCCTTTGCCTCTGAATCCGCTTCAAATGCTTGACGATCCACATAATCAATATGAAACTCGCGATCCACATCAGGAATGACCAAACCCACTGTTGATTCTGCTAAACCATAAACAGGCAATAAGGTTTCGCGTTTAAAACCATAGGGTGCAAATTTCTGTGCGAACTGTTCCAATGTGCGCGGATAAATTTTTTCTGCGCCATTGGCCGCCATGCGCCATGAACTTAAATCCAATCCTTCAAGTAAGCTATCACCTATTTTGCGTACACATAATTCATAAGCAAAATTAGGCGCGCCTGATAAAGTACCGCGATGATAATGAATGGCCCACAGCCAACGTTCAGGATGATTAAGGAAAGTAAAGGGCGTGAGCAGAATGAGTGGAACGCCATAATACAAACTTCCCAACCACATACCAATCAAACCCATGTCATGATAGAGCGGCAACCAACTCACAGCGACATCATCTGCTGTAATTTTAATTGCCTTGCTATAGGCGCGAAGATTAGAAAGTAAATTATCGTGGGTTAGCACCACACCTTTGGGCGCAGCCGTACTGCCCGAAGTATATTGAATCAGCGCAAATTGATCATGTCGTGCTGAAAAAACAGAATCTAAAGTTTCTGTCTGTAATAATTCATCCACTGTCGCAACGTGTTTTAAACTGGGCACAAAAGATCGCAATAAATGACTGAATTGTTCTGCTTGATCAAAGGTAACAAGGATACGCACTTCTGCATTACTTAAAATGCGTGCTTCTGTTTTCGCATAAGCTTCCAAACCATGCATGCGAAAAGGAGGATAAATAGGCACGGGAATACCGCCTGCTAACAGCGTGCCAAAAAAAACATAGAAAAATCCTGGCGTCGTCGGCAGCATAATTGCAACGGTGTCAGCTTCTTTTAATCCGCGTTCACGCAAGGAATAGGCCACTTGCAAGGCTTTCGATAATAATTTTCCATAAGTAATCGTTTCTTCATGACCGTCTTCATGCTGAAAATAGATATGTACTTTATCCGGCGCTTGCTGGCCATACAATAATAAAATATCTTGCAAAGTATGTTTTGTAGCAGGATCAACTCGAGCATGCTCACCATGAGAAGTCATGATGGTTTGATTGGCTAGGGAAGAAGGCTTGGATGAGCTATCTGCAGTCTGTAAATAATGAGCAATATCATCGAGTGTTTCTACCTCTGCTAATAATTTATCAGGCAAACTGATATCAAAACTCTGCTCAATACGTCGAAATAATTCAGCGCGTCCAAGACTGTCAATACCAAGATGCCGCTGCAGCGAGCTCGTTAACTTCACTTCGCGATGATAGGGTTCTGCTGCTTCATCCAATAAACGCGACGTGATGACAATTAATTCCTTTTGAATCTCTTCACGAGATAATTTTTTCATATTCCATTGCACCTAGCAATAAATGGGGAACAGAGCCCGATCTTCCCATTATACGATTAAGCAAGCGCTTTTTTAAGGGTGATGCAAGATCTAATCCTAGCATACCCGCTTGCAAGGCAAACTGTGTTAAAGGTGAAGCGCTAGAAAATACTTGTGACAAGCGATGTGACATCCCTATACTCACCGCCTGCTGCTTTTGTATCTTCTCATTTATTTCTTGCAAATCTATAGCAGAAAAAACCTTTTTCTTCAAAATGGCTTCTACTAACATGGCTACTTCATACAAGGCTAAATTAAATCCCTGCGCTGCAATGGGGTGCAAGGTATGCGCGGCATTTCCCACCAAAAACACATTGCCTGACACCATGGTTTTGGCTCTTTGCATTTGCAAGGGAAAACAATGGCGTTGATGAATCGCTTGTAAACGCCCCAAACGATAGCCAAAATTTTGCTGTAACTTTTGTAAAAAAGCTTCATCCGTCAAGGCCATTAATGCGGAAATTGCTTCATTATCCGCTGACCAAATCGTCGCGCATTGATTATCAGTCAAGGGCAGCATGGCAATAGCACCTTGGGAATTAAAGCGTTCATAAGCAGTAAAATGATGTGCACGATTGAGCTTGGTGATGGTGACAATCGCACTTTGCTGATAATCAAAATGATCCACGGGAATATTTAATTGCGCGCGAACAGTCGAATGTGTTCCATCTGCACCAATTACAATTGGCGCAGTGATTGTGATTTTTTCATTTTCTTTTTGCAAATGCAGCCTAACGATATTATTTTCTTGCTGCAAAGTTTCTAATTTAGCTGGACGATAGACTGTCACATAGGATGAATTTGAGAGGCGTTCATTCATTACAGCTTCAATATATTTAGCCGGAATCACATGACCTAGCGAGGACAAATGCAAATCATTTCTATCTAAATTGACTGCACCAAATTTCCCTTGAGATGAAACATGCACGCGATGGATGGGCGTGGCATAACTTTCAAGTTGCGGCCAGAATTTTAGATTTGTTAAGAACTGGCAATTGCCGCTATTCAAGGCAAATAAACGAGGATCATCTTGACTCGCTAGGCTGGCATCGACCAAGGCGATCTGCCAGCCTGTATCTTGCAAAGCGACAGCCAATCCTGCACCGACAAGGCCGCCGCCAACAATAATGAGGTCATAATGCATGCTTACTTCGCCATGAGTGCTTCAATATCAGCAATTTCCTTAGGAATTTCCCGCGTTAACACATCACAGCCTTTTTCTGTGACCAGCACATCATCTTCAATACGCACGCCAATATGATGCCAGCGCTTGTGTAAGCCTGGAATTTTATCTGACATATAAAGTCCTGGCTCAATGGTTAAGGCCATACCAGGCTGTAATTTACGCCATTTATCGCTGATACGATAACTTCCCGCATCATGCACATCTAAACCTAGCCAATGACCTGAACGATGCACGTAGTAAGGCGCATAAGCTTTTTTCTCGATCAAGCTATCCACCTTGCCTTTTAAAATACCGAGATCAAGCAAACCTTGCGTCAATACTTTCACGATGATGTCTTGTGCAGTCGTCCATGCACTGCCTGGTTTAACTGATTTAATCGCTGCCTTTTGCGCAATCAACACTAATTCATAAATCGCGCGTTGTTCTGCAGAAAAACGTCCATTGGCAGGAAAGGTTCGCGTAACATCGGCTGCATAATTTTGATATTCAGCACCTGCATCAATCAACACAAGATCACCTGAATGAATTTGCTGATCATTACTAACATAGTGAATCGTGCAGCTATTTTTTCCTGCACCGACAATGGATCCATAGGCAGGAGAATGCGCGCCGCCTCGCAAAAATTCATAAAGTAATTCAGCTTCAAGTTGATTTTCATACATGCCTGGCTTGCAAGCTTTCATCGCGCGCAGAAATGCCTTCGTCGTAATATCTGCTGCCTTTTGCATGAGGGCTATTTCAGCGGAGCTTTTAAATAAGCGCATTTCATGCAAGGAAGGACCAATATCAACGATAGAACGCGGCCATTGTGTCCCGCTTCGAATCGTGACACGTAATTTATTTAATGCAGTAATGATGTGATTATCAAATTCTGTTTGCATGCCTAGCGAACAATGAATGGCTTCACGTCCCATTAATAATTCAGGTAATATTTTGCTAAATTCGCTGCTAGGAAAAGATTGATCGGCAAGATAATCCTTGCACGCGCCCTTTTGTCCTGCACGTTCACCTTCCCACATTTCACGCAGGGCATCCTTTTCTCGATTAAATAAAATGTATTCGCCCTCTTTGCGTTTGGGTGCCAGCACTAAAATAGCTTCTGGCTCATTAAAGCCCGTTAAATAATAGAAATCACTATTTTGCCGATATTGATAATGGCTATCACCATTTCTCAATATTTCAGGTGCGGAGGAAAGAATAATGATTCCATTCTCGCCAATTTGCTGCATCAAAGCCTTTCTTCGTTTAGCATATTCCGTCATTTTAATCATTTGATTAGCTCCTCAATGTAAATTTGAATGACTGGATCGTGTGCGCGTATCGATATCTACCTCATGCAAATCTTGATAAATTAAAATAACTGCCATGCGAACATATTCAACTAATTCGACATAGGCTGCTTCATCTTCTTCACTAGCCACGACATGTTCGTAATTCATTTTAGCAATCTCAATTAAGTCATTAATCGCTTCTGTCACTTCACCTGCTTCGCGATGTTCGATGGGTATTTGCACCAATTTTAATCCTGTCAGCATACCCTGACACCAAAGTGTCAATGCTTCTGCACGGGTTGATAAGGGTTCATCATCTGGGGGCAAAATCAGCTGAAAATCGAATAAAAATTCACGTAATTGATTTTCGCTGACATCATAGAGTGTTTGCAATAAGGCATGCATTTTGGCTGATTTTTTACCGCCCGTCACTAAATTTTCCCAGGCATTTTCACTCTTTGATTTTGCATCATCTGTTTTGCCTGCACACAAAATACCTGCAATCAGCCCATGTACCTGTGAGGGATGCAATTTAAGTGTGGTTTGATTTAGTGCCGTACTTAATTCAGTATAATCAGGCAGGGACAAGGTTTTCATATTTATTGTATCCAGTGCATTTAGTTTGAGTATAGTAACGAAATTAGCGAAGATAAAATAGAGGATATATGCCCACATCCAAGCCCATTTTTTCAGCAATTGCCGCTATGAGTGATAAACGTGTGATTGGTCAAGATAATCGCCTGCCTTGGCATTTACCAGCGGATTTACGTCATTTTAAAGCACTTACCACGGGTCACCCCATTATCATGGGACGTAAGACTTATGACTCTATTGGCAGACCCTTGCCCAATCGCGTGAATATCATCATTACGCGCAATACGTCGTTTCAAGTACCGGCGGGTTGTATTCAAGCTAATTCGCCAGAAGAAGCCTTGGCAAAGGCAGAGGCGATTCCCTGTACGGAAATCTTTGTGATTGGCGGTGCGAATATTTATCAGCAAACCCTGCCGCTTGTTTCTCGTCTTTATTTGACTATGGTGCATCATGAGGTTCACGGGGATGCTTATTTTCCTAAGATCGATAAAAGTGAATGGCGGGAGGTGAGTTGTGAGGAGCATCAAGCGGATGGGGAGAATGAGTATGATTATGGATTTGTGGTGTGGGAGCGATACGCAACTACTTGATATTATAGAAATAATTTCCTGCCTGCTTTTCTATCACCAATGAACTATAATAAAACAATGATATACAAATTATAAATTTAAAAAACGAGGATATTTCAATGTTTGGCGGCTCTAAGTCAACGACAACAACCCGCTCAAAAACCTTACACGAAGCCTGTGCTTCCGCTAATCTGGAAGAAATTAGAGAATTCCTTTCGCTTGATGCAAGACTAATTAATTCAATCGATGAAGAATCAGGACAAACACCCTTAATGGCTGCTGTTGTAAATAATGCAAGCATGGAAGTTGTTCAGTTTCTCGTTGAAAATGACGCTGATATCGCCTGGAAAAACAAAGCTCGTCAATCAGCCTTCGACATGGTCGTCAAATCAGAAAAATATGATCTTGCAAAATATTTAGTTGATGTTAAGCCTGACATTCTTGATCAACATCCAGATAAGGGTTGGATATTACTTTCTCAGGCTCTCGCAAAGAACGATGATGAATTCATTTCTCTTCTATCCTCAAAAGGATTTCCTTTTCCAACATACCGTTATCTGGCAAAGAATGCAGAATGTCTTGCAGAATTTCAAATTATTTTTGATCGAATACTAAAAGAAAAGGGAATAACTCATCCCCTGGTTCGTTACCACAAAAAACATCATGTTCCTCATTATATTGCTGACTATGATACCTACGAAGTTGAGCTTGCTTATAACTCTAAGGAAATGAGTTTATTGTTCCCTACTTTGATTTATGACTATAAATCTTTTCTTTTGCCCTATATAGAAAGCGATGAGGAAAATCTTAAGAATGAAGCAGAAATACTTATTAAAAGATTTAGTCAAATTGATGAAAACTCCCTCCCCAAGAAAAATACGGATGCCCTGACTTTTAACAATGAAAGGGAATTCATAGATGCCTGTTTGGAAAAAAATAGAGGCCTATGTCTGGGAGAATCGCATGAAGAGACAAGCGTTAAACTATTTCTAATCGATAATATGTCTCATTTTAAACAACTGGGTGTCAGCACCCTGTACTTCGAACATTTAATGAATATCCAGCAAGATACGCTAGATGAATACATTTTGGAAAGTCCAATTGACGCTCCCATGCCAGAACGGCTAGCTTTATATTTGGATTGGCTGGATAGACGATACGAAGTAGCGAAAACAGAGGGAACATTTACCCATGTTGTTAGAGCAGCCAAACAACATGGCATTAGAATTGTGGCCATCGATACCAATGCCACCAATACTCCATTTGGCGACGTCCATGAAGCTAGTCATAATAGAATACGAACGATGAATATGATGATGCTAGACCGCTTTAATCAATATGATGATGGTGAGAAATATATTACATTCATAGGAGGAAAGCATGCAGTCAGCTTTGACACGAAAGAAACAAAAATGTTTCTGCTTGGTTCTGATCCCCGACGATCTGAAGTAGATGCTCATCTTATCGGCGTTTCAGAACTGCTTGGATGTCCCAGCATCCTAATTCATGATGCAAAATTAGATTATGCTGAGCAAAAATTTATTGCTAATTATGATCGTCATCAGAAATCGGAAAATGTACATTTTAAATTTGATTATGGTTATTTTCGCCCTGATTTAAATCAATTACGTCGAAACGATATGGCTCTGATATTAGCCCATTTAAATTCAACTAAAAAATTTCTTGATCGTCGTTCTGGTACGATATTTGAAGATTGGCTAAAAAGCTGGGAAATCATTTTGGCAGCTATTACAAACGTCGCTGAAAATAAAATGCCTGGGGATAAGCTTCAGCAATTGATATTTGATGCAGCAGAAAAATATAAGCCTGGTTTTTTTAATGACTTATCAGCTACATCAAGCAAGGATTATTATAGCCACCTTTATAAAATAGCAAAAAACTTTAAGCAAGCGCCTGATCAAGTGGAATTAATTTGTAAAAAAATGTTAGATGAGGGTTGTTTGGATTTACTTGAAATAAAAAAAACAGCCGCGATAAAACGCGATCCGAATCAAAGCGGATGGGGAAAATGAGCACACATCTAGCATATATCATAATTTGATATATATTAATAAATGAGATCTACTATGAATAGAAAATGGAAAGTAGTAGATAAAAAACGAAAAATTAATGAACTATAATACTATAATAAAAGAATAATATATAAATTTAAAAAACGAGGATATTTCAATGTTTGGCGGCTCTAAGACAACGACAACAACCCGCTCAAAAACCTTACACGAAGCCTGTGCTTCCGCTAATCTGGAAGAAATTAGAGAATTCCTTTCGCTTGATGCAAGACTAATTAATTCAATCGATGAAGAATCAGGACAAACACCCTTAATGGCTGCTGTTGTAAATAATGCAAGCATGGAAGTTGTTCAGTTTCTCGTTGAAAATGACGCTGATATCGCCTGGAAAAACAAAGCTCGTCAATCAGCCTTCGACATGGTCGTCAAATCAGAAAAATATGATCTTGCAAAATATTTAGTTGATGTTAAGCCTGACATTCTTGATCAACATCCAGATAAGGGTTGGATATTACTTTCTCAGGCACTCGCAAAAAACGATGATGAATTCATTTCCGTTCTATCCTCAAAAGGATTCCCTTTTCCAACATTCACTTATCAATGCAAGAGTGCTGAATGTCTTGCAGAATTTAAAAATATTTTTGATCGAATATTAAAAGAAAAGGGAATAACCCACCCCTTGGTTCGTTACCAGAAAAAACATCGTGTTGATCCTTATTTTGGTGACCGTGATGTTTACTATGTTGAAATTGCTTACGATGCTGCGGAAGCAAATTTATTGTTCCCTAATCTGATTAAAAAATATCAATCTCTTATTTACTCCTCTAACCGCTACACGGAACAAGATCTCAAGAAAGAGACAAACATACTCATTGAAAGATTCAGCCAAATTGATGAAAACTCCCTCCCCCAAAAAAATACGGGTGCCCTGACTTTTGACAATGAAAGGGAATTCATAGACGCCTGTTTAGGAAAAAATAGAGGCCTATGCCTGGGAGAATGTCATCAGCAGACAAGTGTTAAACTATTTTTAATCGATAATATGTCTCATTTTAAACAACTGGGTGTCAGCACCCTGTACTTCGAACATTTAATGAATATCCAGCAAGATACGCTAGATGAATACATTTTGGAAAGTCCAATTGAAGCGCCCATGCCAGAACGGCTAGCTTTATATTTGAGCTGGCTAGATAAAATATGCAAATTAGCAGGAAAAGAAGGAACACTTACCAATGTTGTTAGAGCAGCTAAACAACATGGTATTAGAATTGTGGCCATCGATACCGCTGCCACTAATGATACCTTAGCTAGATCTGGAACTGATGGTCATGACAGAATAAGAACAATGAATATGATAATGTTAGACCGCTTTGGTCAATATGATGATGGTGAGAAATATATTATTTTTATAGGAGGGCAGCACGCAGTCAGCTTTGACGAGAAAAAAACAATAACATCTACCTCTTATTCTCATATAAAACTATCTGAAGTAAATGTTCATTTTATCGGTGTTTCACAACTACTTGGATGTCCCAGCATCCTAATTCATGATGCAAAATTAGATTATGCTGAGCAAAAATTTATTGCTGATTATGATCATCATCAGAAATCGGAAAATGTATATTTTAAATTTGATTATGGTTATTTTCGCCCTGATTTAAGTCAATTACGCCGAAATGATATGGCTCTGATATTAACCCATTTAAATTCAACTAAAAAATTTCTTGATCACCGTTCTGGTACAGTATTTGAAGATTGGCATGCAAGTTGGAACATAATTTTGGCCGCCATTAGAACTGTTGCCGTAAATAAAATGCCCGGAGATAATCTTCAGCAATTGATATTGGATACAGCAGAAAAATATAAGCCTGGCTTTTTTAATGACTTATCAGCTACTTCAAGCAAGGATTATTATAGCCACCTTTATAAAATAGCAAAAAGCTTTAGCCAAGCGCCTGATCAAGTGGAATTAATTTGTAAAAAAATGTTGGATGAGGGTTGTTTGGATTTACTTGAAATAAAAAAAACAGCCGCGATAAAACGCGATCCGAATCAAAGCGGATGGGGAAAATGAGCACACATCTAGCATATATCATAATTTGATATATATTAATAAATGAGATATACTATGAATAGAAAATGGAAAGTAGTAGATAAAAAACGAAAAATTATTAAGGTATTTTATGTCGGAATATACGAAAAAACACCCTATTAGTGCGCATAGTCATGGCTCGATGCTATATATCACGCATCGCCATACAACTTATGCTATCCCGAAAAAAATAGTTGAGCAGTATATCGTAACCCCTCAACAAAAAAAGAAAATCAAACCAACACTTTCGATTCAAGATATTTTTGATAAACTCGATGAAAAATATACTAAGGCTGGCGCACTCTTAAAAGGATTGAGACTACGTGAAGGCTTATCGCAAGTTGCCTTTGCCAAAAAAATTAATATAACGCAGGCAAATTTATCTGCGATGGAAAATGGCCGAAGACCGATTGGAAAGATTATTGCTAAAAGAATTCAAAAAATATTTGGCACGAATTATCGATATTTTCTTGAATAAAATCAGCTCTGGATGCCACCTCGCACAAAAAACGTGCGGCTGGCATGACAAGCTATCCGCAAGATACTTGAACCCGCTCACCATCCTCCAATCGCATCGCCGTCAAACAATTCCCCCAAACACAGCCCGTATCCAAAGCAAAAACATTCGGCACAAGTGACTCACCTTGCAAAGAAGCCCAATGTCCAAAGATAATTTTTTCATTTGTATTTTGCCGTGAAGGAAGAGAAAACCAGGGCAATAGAGCTTCCGGTTTGCCTGCAATCTCACCCTTGTAAGATAAATCCAAACGACCATCCGCATAGCAAAAGCGCATGCGTGTCAGATAATTAGTGATGCAACGAAGTCTCGCATATCCCGATAATTGATCATTCCAGTGATCCGGCTGATTGCCATACATATTCTCTAATAAAGAAATAATTTCATCGCTTTGCAAAACTTTTTCTACTTCTTTGGCCAATGAAAGCGCTTGCTGCAAAGTCCACATGGGCGCAAGTCCTGCATGTGTCATCACATAATTTAACGATGCATCATAATGCAATAAGGGACAATGACGCAGCCAGTCAATTAAATCATCACGATCCGGCGCTTGTAAAATCGCATCCAAAGTATCGCTCGCATGCGCTTCTTTAACGCCATAGACAAGCGCAATTAAATGCAAATCATGATTACCCAATACTGTTATTTGTCTATCACCTAATGATTTTACAAAACGCAGCACCCCCAATGAATCGGGCCCGCGATTGACTAAATCTCCTGTAAACCACAGCGTATCTTGATCGGGATTAAATTTAATTTTAGCGAGCAAGGCTTGTAATTCAGCAAAACAACCTTGCACATCACCAATTGCGTAGACTGCCATCGCTTATCCTATTTCAGATATGATATTTGCTAATGCGACAAAATCTTTCACTGATAAATTTTCTGGACGTAAATGTGAATCAATTTGTGTGCGCTGCCAAATAGTATCAGTAACCATTTTACTTAAACTATTTCGCAAAGTTTTACGGCGCTGTCCAAAGGCTTGCTTGACCAGGGCTGCAAATAAAGCGGGATCTTGTGCAAGCGCAGGATAATGACGATGCGGCACTAAACGCACAATACTCGATTCAACTTGCGGCGGCGGATAAAAAGCTGTTGCCGGCACGTCAAATAAAACATCCACTTGACAATGATATTGGGTCATCACACTCAATCGTCCATAATGATCATCATTTGCTTTTGCGGCCAGTCGATACGCGACTTCTTTCTGCAGCATGAATAACATATCAGAAATAATGGGTGCAAAGCTGAGTAAATGAAACATGAGCGGCGTAGAAATATTATAAGGAAGATTACCAAGCACACGCAGCATGCGTTCATCTTTTTTCAAGCTAGCAAAATCAAAAGTAAGCGCATCAGCAGCATGAATTTCTAATGCCTTGCCGCCGCGCTTGGCTAAATCCACAATTAAATCGCGGTCTAATTCGATTACTTCTAATTGATCAAGATAGGGCAAAAGAGGAAGGGTCAAAGCACCCTGGCCAGGGCCAATTTCTACGATATGCTCATCTCGCTTTGGCGAAAGTGCAGCGATAATTTGCTGTATCACTGCCTGATCTTGTAAAAAATGCTGACCAAATCGTTTACGCGGCGTATGCACGATCTTAAAGCTGCGCGAGAGTTTTAACTGCCGGCTCAAATCCAAGTGCCGCCGATTTTCGTATCCATTGCTTAGCAAGCACTTTATTAGGCTTGGTACCAATGCCATGTAAATACATTAAACCAAGATTATATTCAGCGCTTGCCAAACCATGCGCCGCTGCTTTTTGGTACCACTTGAATGCTTGGACATTATTAGGCGGCGTGCCCTTACCGGCTGCATACATATAAGCCAATTCATTTTGCGCAAAAGGATCGCCATCATGCGCCGCTTTGCTAAAATAATAAAAGGCTTGCTTGTTATTTTGCGGCACACCGCGCCCGAGTAAATAGCGCGATCCTAATTTGGCATTTCCTTCACCGGCAAATGAAGCATAATAGCCGCCAGTTGAACAGCCTGCGAATAACGCACATAATCCCACAAGCAAAATTAATTTTTTAATGGACATATTGGGTCGCCTTGCATCCGTTAATTGATTCTTGCCATCTTAGGGCAGTGCTTGAATTGGCGCAAGTTAAGAAAATTTTTAGCCGCAAAATGAGGAATATAAAATGAGCTACACCACTTTTTCACCTCTATTAACCGATCTATACCAATTAACCATGGCCTATGGTTACTGGCGTTTAAACATGCATGAGCAAGAAGCCAGCTTCCATCTTTTATTCCGCAAAAATCCCTTCAAAGGAAATTATGCCTTGAGCTGCGGCTTGGCTACTGTGGTGGATTTTCTTTCTCATTGGCGCTTTCAAGAGGATGATCTTGCCTATCTTGCCACGCTGAAAAATGCTGATCACTCGCCCTTATTTTCACCTGAATTTCTCAGCTATTTAAAAAAATTAGATTTTTCCTGTGATATCGATGCTATTTCAGAAGGGACTGTGGTATTTCCTCACACACCCTTGTTACGCATCCAAGGGCCCTTATTACAATGTCAATTGCTTGAATCGCCTCTATTAAATTTAATGAATTTTCAGACATTAGTTGCCACCAAAGCTTCACGTGTTTGCCGTGCAGCGGGTCAGGATACTGTGATTGAATTTGGTATGCGGCGTGCACAAGGGCCAGATGGCGCACTCTCAGCAAGCCGCGCTGCTTACATTGGTGGTTGTGTGGCCACATCAAATGCCCTGGCAGGTAAATTATTTGATATTCCTGTTCGCGGCACGCATGCGCATAGCTGGGTCAGTGCCTTCCCTAATGAAACAGCTGCCTTTTCTGCTTATGCCAGTGTCATGCCACATAATTGCACCTTATTGGTTGACACTTACAACACGATCCAAGGCGTGAAAAATGCCATTGAGGTTGGTCGAAAATTACGGGAAGAAGGTGCCGATTTATTGGGAATACGTTTAGATTCGGGTGATATGGCCTCACTAAGCATTCGAGCACGCGCTTTGTTAGATGAAGCTGGTTTTAATAATACACTTATTCTTGCTAGTAATTCACTCGATGAATATGTCATTACTGATCTCAAAGAAAAAGGTGCGGCGATTTCTTCATGGGGCGTAGGCACCAACCTAGCCACAGCCTATGACCAACCCGCTTTAGACGGCGTTTATAAATTATCTGCATTACGCAGCATTGATGGTAAATGGGAATATAAAATAAAATTATCTGAACAGGAAATTAAAATTTCCAATCCTGGGCGGCATCAAGTCAGACGTTTTTTTATTGGCGAACAATATGCCATGGATATGATTTATGATCTTGATCTGGGTATCGCAGAAATACCTGAAGGGAAATTATTAGATGGTGATGCGAGTAAAACTAAAAGACTGGATGACTACGATGCCTTTGTCGATTTATTACAGCCTGTCTTTCGTCGCGGCAAACTCGTCAAAGAAAATGAATCTATCCATACGATTCGCCACACAGCGATTGCAGAAGTTGCCTTATTTCATCAAGCACATGACAATGCAGCCTATCCTGTTTGCCTAGAACGAAATTTATATGAATTGAAACATCAGTTAATGAAAAAGTTAAAATAGTGAGAAATAAGAATGTCTAATACACGTGTTTTTTTGAAGCCAATGACGCTACACTTTTTTAAAATGTATCAGATGCTTGAGGCCTATGATCGGATTGCTTTTACAGAAGAATATCAGCCGTATAAGACTGGCCCTGTTTTCTTAACTAAAGAACATCAGAGCACAGATCCCGATTTTTTTACTTCTCAGATTTTTTTGCAATATTCCTTGCCTGAAGAAATTTGGAATGCGACCTTCACTAATCACCGAAATGGCATCATGGATCCCAGCCTCACTTATCGCTTTGAAAATTTTACTGGCTATTGGGAATTTTCTTATAAAACTAGTGCTGCGGAACTAAAAGCACGTCGCGCATCGCTTGCAGCATTTGTTCAATCTATTGTACCAGAGGAAGAAGAATCACAGGCAGCATGGGGAGTGATCGATAAAAAAATAGAAGAAGCGCCTATTGAATTGCGGGAAACTTTCATTCCCTGTGATGAATTTTGCAAACAAACTATTATCGACGCGAGGAAATTAGCACAGCAAGATCGAGAATTAAATAAGATTGCGCATGCTCAGTATCAATTGGGTGGAAATGTGATGCTAGCTGCCGGTGTTTTTGCGCTTTCCCAAGTTAGTGCTTTGTCATCGATTGATTCCTTTAGCCTCAGTGGCTTATGTCTTGGCGGGCTAGATTATCTGTATGAAGAATTGGCTAGACTTAATAGTCAAGCTGAGGAAGCGAGAAAAACGATAGGTGAGATTGTGTCGAAGCATTCTATGTTTGCACGGGAAAAAGGGAGAGAGACGATT
>Ga0207084_1066_pt1 | contig 25147 bp, 21 predicted proteins | sample Alteio_BWMinHeat_55_FD_153543 | JGI IMG/M metagenome (GOLD analysis project Ga0207084, IMG submission 153543) | Enriched cells from forest soil in Barre Woods Harvard Forest LTER site, Petersham, Massachusetts, United States -... | ecosystem: Environmental > Terrestrial > Soil > Temperate forest >...
AAATCATCTCAAAACCTGCGAACTTCTTTCTTCTCCCTTGCATTCTCTACCCGTAAACACTATAAATGATTGATGTAATCACACACATGTCAATCAAATAAATTAGGAATAATAATTATGGATGCGAGAAGTGATGATAGTAGTGACGATGATGCAAGCGATTCTCATGGCCACTATACCTTAGCTGATATCTTAATCAATGATGATGCATTATTTGATTACATAGTAGAAGAAAACAAGCAGCAAGAAGTACTCGATTTCTGTACTGAAAATATCGATAATTTTCATTCTCAGGTAAAAGAAATATTCAAGATTTATCATGTCATATTAATTAAATCATCGCTAATAGAAAATGAACAAGCCTTGTTAAGCTCTTGCTATTCCATGTCATCAGCTCTTACTCGATTTAGCGGGCAAATCAGTTCGCATTTTACGAGAATGAATAACATTCTCCAGCAATCCACTAGCCTTTTATCTTCTATCATCATGGTGGAAACACTAGAGAAAATTGCAATAAAAGCGAAAGTTCAAGCAGAAGAAGCTGAAAGGAGTGTAAGGGAAACCCAGAAATCAATGACATGGATCTTAGAATCAAATCAGGAAATGGCAAAGGAATTGTTAGTCACTAAAACAATTACGATGACTGAGGCTGCCAATAAAGTCGAAAAAAAATTGCAATTGGTAAAAAATATTGAAGTAGAATTAGAAGTGGAAAAGGAAAAAATTGCAGAGATTGAAAATAGAGGAGTAGATCATCCGCAAATAGGAGAAATATCCAAAGGTCAATCAATTTATACATCACCATTATTTCAATTACGCCTGATTCAATCTAACCAACATCAAATTGTAAATAGGCTGATTGAAAGAAATACTAGGACCTTGGAGAGTTTACAAGAACAAAATAGGGCGATGATTAAGATCATCGAAAATATGGGTATTCAAAAAATTCAAACTCGTTTGCAGTTTTGCATTAATATCTTTTTTAATATTATTTTTTCTCGAGTCAAGTCGAAAGATGATTTATTGCATTATAGCGGTATAGCAAATATTTTTACTCAAGCATGGTTTGATGAGGGAATTCAATTTGAGAATGGCGAAGCATTATCGCTTAATTTGCATGATGAGATAGATGGAGCGCATGAGATAATCATTAGAAAATATCTTGCCTGCTTAGTGTTTTCTTTTATGTCTGGGCCATATCAAGATGTGAAGTTGGAAAATGCATGCTATCTGCGAATATTAAAATATCAATTTAAATTTGATATTACGGCAAATTTTACATCCTTTTCACTAGAATCATTTGCCAGGCATCATCCTCACGAATTTCTTCGCTTATATCATTATTTATTTGTCGAAGATCAGGACTTCACTGATCATTTATCCTATTTACTGAGTAGCGCTAATATTTGTGTAGATTATCGCTGCGGAATAATGTTTGTTTATGCCTCAATTGCCTGTGATTTGCTGGGTCAGTTAAATGTCTTTGATGAGATAAAAAATGGTGTATCTTCATTTAAAGAACGGGGCAAGGAAAAGCTGCTCTCATGCTATGAAAGAGGACTAGATGAGGCAAGGGTTGCTTTGGATCAATATTTTCATGATGATTTAGACGCGATGATCGAGCTCGCAGTTATTTGTTTTAAGAAAAATGATGCAGAGTGTATTGCTCGTTGTGAGCAAATCTATCGTAAAATTAAGATGTTTACTCATGTTGAGGTAGACGAGTTAACAAATGATATTTATGAATATTTTAATTATTGCATTATTAGTCCCGTAATTAAAAATGAAATAAGACAATTTAGCCTATTTTGGCTGGAATTTTTTGCAAAAAATGGCAGCGAATTAGCGCATAGTATTTTGGAGAAAAAAGCAGAGACCTATGTTGATTGTGCTGCAAGTCTTGCGCGCACAGTGATTATGATTAGTGATGAACAGAAACGAACGCGCGCTATGACCATTTTATCTGGCTATAGCCCTAATGAAACTAATAGCGGCATTGCGATATATTATTATTATCTGTTAAAACGCGTTCAAAAGAACGAAGTCGATTTTACTTTACTCCTAATAGCAGCTAAAAAAAGAGTAGAGTATGCAAGCAATGAGATTAATGCGATTGCAAAGAGTGATAATCTTTCTTTAAAGCGAAGAATGTATCACGCAATGCTTTTGTTGCTTAATGAAGATGCCGTTTTTGCCTTTCACTGCTTAAAGAATTATTATCGAGATTGGAGCGTCGTCTTATTTAATTCAACTACCCCTTTGACTGAATCTGATATTTCTACCTTAATATTAAAATTTTATACCCCTCTCATGATGGCGTTAGAAGACTGCCACGTTAGTGCTGAGGATAATTTTGCTTATAATATATTAAAAAAATATGCATTAGAGGCTAATGAATTAGCGGTTAAAATTATCTTCAAGCATGCAAAAGAGCATTGGAAATCAGTTATGTTTTTAATGGATGAATGGCTTCCATTAATTAAAACCGATAAATTACAAGAAGACCCCGCAAAAGAATTATTGGATAAATTAAGCAAAATAATACAAGAACGATATGAAAAATCAGCGGAAAGTTGCTATTATCTCTACCTTCTTAAAAGACTGAGACATGGCACAATAGATATCGATCTTTTAGACTTAGCTTCCAAAATAGGCAATTCTTCTGCTATACTTGAAATGGATTGCATTATAAATAATCAAATAAATCAAAAAAATATAGAATGGACGATGAGTGAGAAAGCGAATGCAATTGCTCGCTGCATTTCTAGATTAATGTATATGTGTGATCAAATAACAATAGATACTTATGCGGCTGCTGAGGCACTTTGCATTTATTTTCTCATGAATAAGTCCTATGCATTAGCAGAACAATATTTTGATATGACGGATCATATTAATGTACTCGAGAGGTTAAAGGCTAATGGTTGTTTGAAAATATTTCTATCACATTGTGAAAAAACGACCTTGGAGAAAATTCCTAGCCATTATCAACAAATTCGAGGACAAATACGGACTAACGCTCTCATTAATTTTTGGAGTCATGTTGAGACTAGAAAAAACAATAATATGGCAGAATCACCAACACTAATTTATCAACCTAAATGATAGCTAATCTATGCAAAGACTGAAAATTGAAGATATGATTATTAGAGGAGAATATCACCACTTAAGGGAGGTTGAGAGGCAGGAATTCGTTGCGCTGTGCGCAAGTGATTTTTCTGCATTTAAAAAATGTATTGATCTGCTCATCTACCAATATCAAATTATATTATTCAACGATCCCTATCTCGCCATAGAAAATAGATTAATTAGCGAATCCACGAAATTGATTGAGCAATGTAAATCTAATAATTTATATTTAGCTGTTAAATCATTAAGCGAGATAAATGAAGATGTCATAAAAATAAATTTCATTATGCAAGATGCAATGGCTAAGTTCAGTCCAGATGCTGCAAATAGCGTGTATACATCAATCAGATTTCAATATGAGTCAATTAGGAAAGACTTGCTTGAAGTGATGGCGATAACAAAGAAGACAGAAAATGATTTTTCACTATTGCTAGAACGAAGCGAGAATTTATTGAAGTTATTTTCACATTTTAGTGTGTCAACAATTCTAAAGATCCTTGCCTTGTTTATGGAAGCTTTGCTTGAATTATCCTGCACAAAGCTGCCAGCAAATTTCTATAATGATGCTAATTATTTGGCAACGATTAAGACCTTGGTGGATTTTTCCTATCATGAAAATTGTCGTGTTAATGATGAAACTGATGAAGGTCAAATTCAATTGGCAAAAGATAATTTAATAACTTTATCGCTTATTTACCTGTCAGATAAAAATGAAGAAGCTAGGCTGGAATCGGCCTGTTACACTTCATTGTTAACAAAAATATTAAACATTAATTTGGATCATCAAGCTGGAAAATATATATCGCATTTGGATGATTTCATGATATGTAATCCTGCGAATTTCATCAAACTTTATCGCTATCTCTTTCAAGAGAGGCATATCTTTAGTGATTATATCCATCAATTACTCGCGGCAAATCATTTATATGCTGCATATAATTGTGCTGACATGGCCTATTATGCCTCGGTTGCTTATCGCTTGCTGGCAAAAAACGAAAGTGTAAGTGACAAGAAGTTAATATATGAAGGGCAGGCTAGGCAGCTTGAAGTCACAGCTAAAAATTATCTCCTACTCTGTTATCGCAATGGACTAACGCTGGCCCATGATTTAATGTCAACGCATTTTGCTAAGGACAGGCTATTTTCAGTTGAATTTTTACTAGTTAGTTTTGAAATTAAAGATGATCGTCGCTTGCAAATGAGTGCTGACATTTATCCCTGGATCAAAAATTTTGTTGAATTGTCAGCCGGATTTTTACCGACCAGTTTTTTTAAGCTTTTCCAATATTGGTCGGCGGATGATCTTCTGTCAGTTGAAATGCGTGAATTTGCGGGTAAGCAAATTAGCCATTCAGAGACTGATTCATTGTTGAGGAAGAGTAAAGCTAATTTTGACCCATCTCACGACAGTGCTTCACCATTGCAAGGCGCAATTCGTTTTTATGAGCATCATGATAGGCTTGTAAGAGATTCGCGAACAGAGCCGCGTCCAGCAGAGCGTTTGAGTGATAAAAAGAAATAGTTTGTGTTATAAGTGGTTAAAGTAAAATATAAATAAATTCAAGCTTTCTGTTCGAAATCACGCTGTTTTTTGACTGGAAACCGATTACTTGTGGCTAGCCTTCTAGTATTACACATTTCAATGTGTAATACTATGTGTAAATGGAGGGCGAAACCATGGCAACCAACTTAGCAATAGACGATCAGCTTATTAATGCAGCTGTAAAACTTGGGCATCATCCAAGTAAAAAAGCCGCAGTGTCAGCAGCACTAAAAGAATACATCCAACATCATCGACAAAAACAGATTTTGGCTCTCTTTGGCCAAATCGAATATGATCCGGATTATGATTATAAAAAAGAAAGAGGGAGAGAGTGAATGCAGGTGTTAATCGATACCTGTGTTTGGTCGCAGGCATTACGTAGAACAAAAACAGATGATAATAATAAACATAGGCTTGAATTGCGCGACATTATTTCTGATAACCGTGCTTGTATCATTGGCCCTATACGTCAGGAAATTCTTTCCGGTGTCCGTGATAAGCAGCATTTTCAGTCTTTATGTGAGCATCTTTCGGCTTTCCCAGACGTACTGATCAAGACAATTGATTATGAAAGTGCTGCAGAATTTTCAAATCTCCTGCGAAGTAAGGGCATACAAGGTTCTGCAATTGATTTCCTTATCTGCGCTGTAGCACATCGATACTCTTTGTTAATTTACACATTGGATAATGATTTTAAGCATTTTAGTAAGTATCTACCTATAAAATTATATACTGTCAGCTAGTTTCAATAATTTTTTCTCTTTTAGCAATCCTCTCCATCACGGCCTTTAAATCAGGATCGCTTACTGTCGCCGCAAAATCACGGATGAGGTCTGCCGTCTCTGCCGAGAGCAAAGCCATGTTTTGCGGTGCATCCTTCATCTCTTGTTTAACAGAACTCGGTCTTAGCTTGCATTCAATCTTCTGAATCATATTAAGCGAGTCTGTTTTTTTAAATTGCTGCAGTATATCGGGTGAGTGAAAACGCAATTGAGTGGCGACTGCGCCATTGGCGACGATAAAGGTCAGGGTATGCCGCTCCAAATTAGCTACCTGGCAGTGTGGGGCTAAATTAGCAGGTAAATAAGGTGCAATTTGCTGATGTAATTCTTGCAGGCGTTTGATCTTGGTGAAAATGAAACGCAAATCTTGGTCAGCGGACTGAAGGTAGGTGCTCACTTTTTTTGAGTGGGGATCAGACATGGAGCTTCCTTATTTAAATGGATGAGCTTTCTAAATGCAATGGTAACTTAGTATTAGCCAGTTCCGCTAATTTTAAAAACCCTTCGAGGCGGCGGAGACGGCGCAAAAAGCACCCTCACCCCCTGCCCCTCTCCCCTCGCAAAAAACGCTCCGGGAGAGGGGAGAGTTCTTTGCTATTTCGAGGAGAAAATTTAGAACTCTCCCCTCTCCCGGAGCGTTTTTTGCGAGGGGAGAGGGGCAGGGGGTGAGGGTGCTTTTTGCGCCGTCTCCGTCGTCTCGAGGGTATAAAAATAATCTGCATTTCCTCCAAGAAGCCCCCTAAACTCATCAAAGAGCATTCACAAATCTCCCACTCCCACTTTCTTTTCTCAAATCCGCCCCCATCTATACAACACGGCAAAACTTAAATTGACTTTTTTGCCAGACAGGGTAATGTTTTCACTTGGTTTTTTATCGATAAGAAGACGACTTCGATCATGCTAAATCGCATTTTTACAACACTCTTTGGCAGCCGCAATCAGCGCGTCCTGCGTAAATTATGGAAAAAAGTCAATACCATTAATGCACTAGAACCCAGCATCGCGGCTTTGACAGATGAAGCCCTGCGCGCTAAAACCGCCGAATTTCGCAATCGTCTGCAAGCTGGTGAAGGCTTGGAAGATTTACTGCCCGAGGCTTTTGCCGTTGTCAGAGAAGCGTCTAAGCGCTCACTAGGCATGCGTCACTTCGATGTCCAGCTTATTGGCGGTATGGTTTTACATGGCGGCAATATCGCTGAAATGCGCACAGGTGAAGGTAAGACCCTGATGTCGACCCTCTCTGCCTATCTAAATGCCTTGCCCGCCAAGGGCGTGCATATAGTTACCGTAAATGACTATCTTGCCAAGCGTGATGCCGAATGGATGCGTCCCCTCTATGAATTTCTAGGCCTTACCGTTGGCATCAATTTGCACGGTCTCACTCAGGAAGAAAAACAAGCAACCTATGCGGCAGATATTACCTATGGCACAAACAATGAATTTGGCTTTGATTATCTTCGCGATAACATGGTATTCGCTTGGAAAGATAAAGTGCAGCGCGGATCACATTATGCCATCGTCGATGAAGTCGACTCGATTTTAATTGACGAAGCGCGTACGCCCTTGATTATTTCGGGTGCTGCCGAAGACAGCGTCGATTTATATGTCAGTATCAATAATATTATCCCTCAATTAATTCAGCAAACAGAAAAAGAAGGGCCAGGGGACTATAGTCTGGATGAAAAATCCAAACAGGCTTTTCTGACGGAAGAAGGTCATCAGCACGTAGAAGAATTATTAGTGCAAGCAGCTTTGCTGCGTGAAGGCGAGAGTCTCTATGAAACACAAAATATTATGCTCATGCATCATATTTATGCGGCCTTACGCGCGCACAAATTATTTCAGCGTGATGTTGAATATATCGTAAAAAATGATGAAGTCATTATTGTTGATGAACATACGGGTCGTACCATGCCAGGCAGACGCTGGTCAGATGGCTTGCATCAAGCAATAGAAGCAAAAGAAAAGGTTAAAATCAATCAGGAAAATCAAACGCTCGCATCCATTACTTTCCAAAATTATTTTCGTCTCTATCAAAAATTAGCAGGCATGACGGGTACTGCTGATACGGAAGCCTACGAATTTCAGCAAATTTATGGCCTAGAAGTGTTGGTCATTCCCACACATAAGCCCATGGTTCGCGCTGATTTAGCCGATTTTGTCTATATGTCAATCGAAGAAAAATTTACGGCTATTGTAGATGATATTAAAAAAGCGCATGCAACAGGTCAGCCCATTTTAGTCGGTACCGCTTCCATCGAAACCTCTGAACATTTATCTATTTTGTTGCAACGAGAACGGATACCGCATCAAGTTTTAAATGCAAAATTCCACGAAAAAGAAGCGCAGATTGTGGCAGAAGCGGGGCGGCCAGGTGCTGTGACGATTGCGACCAACATGGCAGGCCGTGGTACGGATATTGTTTTGGGCGGCAACTTAGAAGCTGAAATAAAAGTGTTAGAAAATCCTTCTGAACAAGAAAAAGGAGAGCGCAAACTAGCTTGGCAAGAGCGACATGATACGGTAGTCAAAGCAGGTGGTTTATATGTACTTGGCACTGAGCGTCATGAATCGCGTCGTATTGATAATCAATTGCGTGGTCGATCAGGCCGCCAAGGTGATCCAGGCAAATCACGTTTCTATCTTTCCTTACAAGATAATTTGCTGCGTATTTTTGGCGGCGAACGCTTAAATGCGCTGATGCAGCGCATCGGTATGGAAAAGGGCACGGCACTAGAATCACGCATGCTGTCTCGTACTATTGAAAATTCTCAACGTAAGGTAGAAGCCTATAACTTCGATGTACGTAAGCAATTACTCGAATATGATGATGTTGCTAATGAGCAGCGCAAGGTCATTTATGCGCAGCGCGATGAATTACTCACAGCAGAATCCATCGGCGATACCATCAAAGATATTATTCATCACAGCATGGATCAGGCTATCAACATGTCTATTCCACCGCATACCATGGAAGAAGAATGGAATGTACTCGGCTTGCAAGAATGTCTGCAGCGTGATTTTAATTTACAATTGCCTGTAGAAGAATGGCTGCAGCAAGATAAGGCCATGGATGAAGATCATTTGCGTGAAAAAATACATGCAGCCTGTCTTGAGGCTTATCAACGTAAGGCTGAGCAAATTGGCGATGATATTATGCGGCAATTTGAAAAAAGCGTCATGCTGCAAACCTTAGATATTTCTTGGCGCGAACATTTGGCTGCCATGGATTATTTGCGTCAGGGTATTCATTTGCGAGGCTATGCGCAAAAAAATCCTAAGCAAGAATATAAACGCGAATCATTCGATTTATTTTCACGCTTATTAGATAAAATTAATTATGAAGTCATTTCAACACTTACTAAGTTTGAAGTAAGACTAGAGCAGGCGGCAGAAGTGCCTCAATCTATCAAGCCCACGAATTTGCATCATCTTGAATTTAAACACACAGAGACTGATGTCTTAGAAGAAGCTAGTGTTGCTGTTAATGAGGAATCAGAACAGATGCGGCAGCCCTATATTCGCACTGCGCCCAAGGTGGGGCGTAATGATGCCTGTCCTTGCGGCTCGGGCAAGAAATATAAAGTCTGTCATGGCCGTTTCGAATAATGAATCAATTAGTGCGAGTTGCGGTTGCTATCTTAAAACGTGAGGCATTGTTTTTAGTGGCTGAACGGCCACTGGATAAGCCCTATGGCGGCTATTGGGAATTTCCTGGCGGCAAAATTGAAGATGATGAATTGCCTGAAACGGCGCTCAAGCGTGAATTGCATGAAGAATTAGGCATAGAAGTGACGGCGGCACAAGTTTGGTTCGAACAAGAGCATGACTATCCCGATAAAAGGGTTTTATTGCATGTTTGGCTGGTCACGGCATTTAAGGGTGAGCCCTATGGAAGAGAAGAGCAGGCGCTGCGTTGGGTTGGTTTGGATGAGATGGTTAAATTGCGGGTTTTGGAAGGGAATTGGTTGATTATTGAGAAGATGAAATCTTTAATCATTGATGAAAAATAGAAGTAAAGCATGCAAATATGAAATAGTCGTTTAGTAAGGAAGCCTTCCCCCACCGGGGGAAGGTGCCCAACGGGCGGATGGGGGAATAAAAAACAAGCGCTTATTAATATTCCCCCATCCGCCTTTGGCACCTTCCCCCGGTGGGGGAAGGCTTCCTTACTGAACGCTTCTATCGTATTTAAATGCTTTATTTCTATCATTCATCTAGGGATAGTATATGCCAAAATTATTCTTTATCATTCTATCCGTCTTCATCACCACCCCCATCCTCGCCTGGGACAATCACGCCACAATGACCCAAGCGGCAATTGATCAATCATCAAATTTGAATGCCTATCTGAACCAGCAAATCCCAACTGAATCACTCGCCGATTTTTTAAAAACCACCACCCACAGCTTGCCGCAAAAATTAAATCAAATTGAACAAGAGCTGCGCCGCGCTGAAGCAGGTTATCGACCCTTACCAGAAAATTTAACCTACGCACCAGCGCATAGTGATTGCGCGCAAGACTTAGTTATTTGTTTTAAAAAATCCTTGAGAATAAATTTAAATGCGTCATTAGATGCCGCACGCAATGAAAATATCAGTTTACGTGATGCATTAATCACAGCCTCATCTCAGCCAGATTTTGGTTTTGATCTCTATCTCTATGAAGATAGCGGTACGGCATTTGGTAAATATTATGGATTTAAAACCCAGCCCCTAGGTATTTCCACCACTGAATTTGGTACGCAAATATTATTTCATATGAGTACTTATCAAGATGATCCGCAAATCTTAAATTTTATCCCAAGATTAAATGAAGATTATCCCGAGTATCGCGCCATTCAATATTTTGAATTATCCCGCTTCGCTGCAAACGCACATCATCCTTATTGGTCTGCTGTTTTTCTCGGATGGGGTTTGCATTATATCCAAGATATGACACAGCCCTATCATGCGATATTAAGTAATGGTGCAAGCAGTGATGATCTCGCCATCATTATTTCACAAGCCAAACAGGGCAATCCGCTTCCCTTGCAAGCCTTTATTGCCTTGCAAACGGATCGGCATATTTTATTAGAAGGCTTAACGGATTATATTTTATCTGCAACGAATGATAGCTTATATCGACCCATACTAATTAGCGCATTAAAAAATACAGCATTAGATCATGGTTTGCATTCATGCGAAGTCAGGCCAGGCTACATTCGTCAACATGTTGATTTACGCATGGCAAAAACCTCAGCTGAATATCAAGCCATGCTGCTTGCAACCATGCCCGCTTCCTTTGTGAGTGATCCTAGCTTTAATGCAGGTGAATTTAATGCCTATGATGATCTTTTTTATACTGATATGAATGAAGCACAGCGCGTGCAATTTACCGAGCAAGTCGTCAAAGCCATGCAATGGTTTGGTGCTTACACACGAAATTGTCTTAAACAATATAAAGTTTATTCTCCAAAAGTGAAGGTATAAACCTCAAGTCCTGCATTGTTCGCAATGACTTGCAAGATAGCATCTTGCGAAGTATTTAGGGATGTGAGTTCATACAAACTATGCTTATTGATGAGCATATTCTCATGCAGCACCTTACCATCGAGTATCACTTTGATGTAAGCGGGCAAGCCTGTTTCACTTCCCGCGACCATGTACACATGACGCGCATGAAATTTAATTTCAATAGCAGCATTTGCCTGTGTTGCTAGCACATAATTGCTAGTGATCTTCCATTGACCTTGCAGCGCCCAAGCATTTCTTGATAATTGCGATGGAAAACTATAATTCGCACTTTGATCTTTGCTCACCATTTCATTGCTGGAAAATCGATCTGCACGCAAATAGCCAAGATAGGTTTCAGGTGTTTCAAAGTAAGAAAAGGTTTGTTCATTTGCAGTTGCTACAGTGCTAGGAGATTTAACATCTAATAAATAGCGAATATTATTTTCCGTGACATCATAATCACCTTCACCAAAATGGGTATAGACTACTTCACCATTTTTATTTATTAAATAATGCGCCGGCCAATATTGATTATGATAATTTCGCCAAGTGACAAAATGATTATCTAAGGCGACAGGATATTTGATGCCATATTTTGCCACTGCATTTTTGACATTATCTAAATCTTTTTCAAAATCAAATTCGGGTGCATGAACACCAATAATCACGAGACCTTTATCGTGATACTTATCATACCAATTGAGTAGATAGGGTAGCGTGCGTATGCAATTGATGCAGGAATAAGTCCAAAAATCAATTAATACGACCTTGCCCTTCAATTGATTTAATTCTAAAGGAGGAGAATTAATCCAAGCATCAATGCCAGCGATGGCAGGAGCAGGATAGGCTTCACTTAAGGCATCTGTTAAATGCTCAGGTGTAGATGAAGATGAGCTGATGACGGATGCGCTGCTAGTGTTGAATTCAGCATAAATCATATCAGCGACAACAAGGATAATAATGAGTCCCAAGAGTTTACGTAAGAAACTAGCATGACTTTGCAGAAAATTTAATTTCTCTAAAATTTTTCTTCCAATCAGTGCAATGACAAGCATGGGAATGGCAGCGCCCAAGCCGAAGGAAATTAAAATGAATAAGCTCGATAAATTGGATTGTTGTAAGACAATTTGCACAATGACAGCCGCTAAAATTGGTCCAGCGCAAGGTGTCCAGATTAATGCAATCAAACTGCCGAATAAAATTCCGCTGAACAAACCACCTTGACTGTCATTGATTGCGCGTGAGCCGCTGCCTATGTTGATCAAGCCTTGAGTGAATAGACTAAATTTTTCTGTCAAATAAGATGACATCATGATGACGCCGAGCAGCAAAAGAATTTCATAGGAAATAGTGCGGATTAAATTTGTATCGATGTGAGTGTAGGCAACTAATTGGCGAGAAAAAAAAGTAAAGAGAGAAAAGATGAGGATAAAGCCGATGATGATGCCGATGGGACGTTTTTTACTGCCGGTTAATGAGCCCGCTAAAATGATGGGTAGAATGGGGAGAATGCAGGGTGAGGCGATGAGGGCTAGGCCTTCGATGAAGGCGAGTGGGATGTTGATGAGATCGAGTGGCATGAGAACTTCCTTGTTAAAAGAAATAGAAGCATTGCTGTTATAAAAGCGTTTGTCGTGTCAGCGGGGCTTGTCATGCCAGCTAAAAGCATGCTGGCATGACAAGCCCCGCTGACACTCAGACTCACTTAACATAAAATGCTATCGTCTTTTCCATCCCCGAAGCAAATGTTTCTTTCGGCTCCCATCCCAATTCCCTCTGAATTTTACTGATATCAATCGCATAACGAAAATCATGACCCGCTCTATCCATCACTTCTTTAATGAGCTTAGCATGGGGATAGCTGCGAGGAAATCGCTTATCCATTTCAGCACAAATATAATGGGCAATAGCAATATTTTCCTGCTCATGATTACCGCCCAAATTATAAGATTCACCTACCTTGCCTTGCTTGATGATCATCATAATACCGCGGCAATGATCGTCAACATATAACCAATCACGAATATTTTGTCCCTTGCCATAAATGGGAATAGTCTGTTCCGTCAAGCAAGCACGAATAATGGTTGGAATAAATTTTTCTACATGTTGACGCGGCCCATAATTATTTGAGCAATTAGACATCGTGATAGGCAGGCCATAAGTATGATGATAGGCTTGCACTAAATGATCTGAGCCTGCCTTAGTCGCAGAATAGGGCGAGCGCGGTTGATAAGCTGTTTTCTCGGTGAATTTGGCTTGTTTAAGTGTGAGTGAGCCAAACACTTCATCAGTAGAAATATGATGAAAACGACAATGCGCTGAATCACGTTTTTCCATTTCAAGCCAAATATGACGCGCTGCTTCTAATAAAATGAAAGTACCCACTAAATTAGTTTCAATAAAAGCAGCTGGTGCATCAATGGAGCGATCCACATGACTTTCTGCTGCAAAATGAACGATGGTATCGATATGATGATGTTGTAATACATGACGCACTAATTTTGCATCAGCAATATCGCCGCAAATAAAATGATAGCGTTCCTTATCACTGACATCTTGTAAATAATCAAGCGAGCCCGCATAGGTTAATTTATCAAGATTGATGATATGAATACTTGGATCATGCGCCAAGACATAGCGAATAAAGTTTGAGCCAATAAACCCCGCACCGCCAGTGACAAGCATGGTATTTGGTTGATAAGACATGGCGCATCCTTATAACATGGGTTTGATAATAGATTGCAGGGCAAGTTGCCAATCAGTCAGTTCAATTTGATAATCAGCACTAATTTTATTGCTATCCAAGACAGCATTAAGCGGTCGATTTGCAGGCCGAGGATAATCCTCAGTTGTAATCGCTGCGACTTTTTCTACTTTGACATGAGTGTGGCGATGCATTTCTTCAATGATGGCCAAGGTAAAATCATACCAAGAACAGGGCGGCACATTAGCAAAATGATAAGTGCCCCAAGTGTGCAGTGTTTGCGTTGCCATGTTTAAAATAGCAGAAGCAATATCACCGGTGTAAGTGGGATTTGAAATTTGATCGGCAACGATACGCAATTCAGTTCTATCTCTAGAAAGCTGCAGCATGGTTTTTAAATAATTATTGCCAAACTCGCCAAAGAGACTGGCAACTCGCAAAATAATATGTTGCTCGCATTCGGCACGAACAGCTTCTTCGCCCAACCACTTTGTTTCGCCATAGTAATTAATAGGATTGGCTGCATCTTCTTCTGTATAAGCCGCCGTTTTCCGGCCATCAAAAATATAATTAGTTGAAAGGTGAATAAGTGGTATGTGCTTATCATTACATGCAAGTGCAAGTTGACGCGCGCCATGATGATTGATGCATGCGGCTTGTTCGCGTTCTTCTTCTGCGCGATCAACGGCAGTGTATGCGGCCGCATTCACCACAATATCTGGCTGATATTCACGAAAGGCAGTTTGGATTGACCTAGAATTTGTAATATCCAATTGCTGATGTGAACAGGGAATCAAGCGAAATTGCTTTGCTAAAGGATGATGACAAAGCGCCTTGGCTAATTGCCCTTGTCCGCCGGTAATGAGAATGCTAGCTAAATAAGTGTTCACGCCTAACATCCTTCAAACAAGGGTAAATAGTATCTTTGGGTGATAATAGCGGTTCGCTGATCGGCCAAGGAATATTGAGTGCGGGATCATTCCATGCTAGTCCATGTTCAGCCTGAGGAGAGTAGAAATCGCTGCATTTATAATTAAAAATTGCTTCATCTGACAGTACGCAAAAGCCATGAGCAAAGCCAGGCGGAATATAGAATTGCAAATGATTTTCATCACTTAAAATAATATTAAAATGCTGGCCAAAGGTTGGTGACTGTCTGCGAATATCAACGACGACATCCCAGACACTACCCTTAGTCACCCAGACTAACTTGCCCTGTGATTGTGGCAATTGATAATGTAAACCGCGCAAAACATTTTTCCTTGATTGAGAAATATTATCTTGGACAAAGGGCGGCATGCCATATTCAGCATAGCGTTCTCGCTGAAAAGTTTCATAAAAATAACCGCGCGAATCTTGAAAAATACGAGGCTCAAGAATCAATAATCCATCGAGTGGTGCTTGACTAACTTTCATGTTGATTTATTCCATCGCTACAAGTTGTGGTGAGTCTAGATTAGTTAAGCCTAGTAAATATTCGCCATAACCGCTTTTAGTTTGCATTTTAGCTAGGACTATCAATTGTGCTGTTGAAATCAAACCCATGCGCCAAGCGACTTCTTCAGGGCAGCCAATTTTAAGCCCTTGCCGTTGTTCTAATACATAAATAAAATTAGCGGCATCCAATAATGATTTATGTGTGCCTGTATCAAGCCATGCCATACCGCGGCCTAATTTTTCTACCGATAATTTTCCTTGTGCGAGATAATGACGATTGATATCTGTAATTTCTAACTCATTACGCGCAGAAGGTTTTAATTGTTTGGCAATCTCGACAACCTCATTATCATAGAAATAAATACCAACGACTGCATAATGTGATACAGGTGAAGTGGGTTTTTCGATGATGTCAGTGGGTTGTTCATGCTTGTCAAAACGAATAACACCATAGCGTTCGGGATCAGAAACATAGTAACTAAAAATACTAGCGCCTTCTTGTTTCGCAGCAGCAGCTTGCATTTTTTCAGCCAAACCATCACCGTAAAATAGGTTATCTCCCAATATTAAGCAGACAGAATCTTTACCGATAAAATTTTCACCAATGATAAATGCATGTGCAATACCATCTGGACTTTGCTGCGAACAGTAGGCAAGCCTTATTCCCCATTGCGAGCCATCGCCCAATAATTGCTGAAAAATGCCTTGTTCATGCGGGGTGGTGATGATGAGAATATCGGTGATGCCAGCTTGTAGCAATGTTGAAATTGCATAATAAATCATGGGTTTATCATACACGGGAAGTAATTGCTTACTGATAGGGCGAGTGGCAGGGTAAAGTCGAGTGCCCAAGCCGCCAGCCAAAATAATACCTTTCATTGCAACCTCAATAATTCAAGCGTTAGAGTTAGAGAATGTTTCGTATTATACTCGCGTTTTTGCAACTTGCTATGGCAGATCCCTATGACAGAACCACTTGTTACTATTCTTGTACCAAATTATAAAACGCTTGAATTAACCAAGCTATGTTTACGTTTGCTTCGCAAGCATAGTGATTTGTCGCAAATAAAAGTGATTGTGATTGATAATGATTCGCAAGATGCTTCCCTTGATTATTTGCGCAGTTTGACATGGATAGAATTGATTGAGCGAGAAGCAATTCCAGGTGAGGGTGCAGTGCTAGCACACTCGCGTGCCTTAGATCTCGCCTTGGATCGTGTGACAACGCCCTATGTTTTATCCATTCATACGGACACCTTGGTCAAGCATAGGCAATGGCTAAGATTTTTGTTATCACAGATAGAGCATGATCCACAAATTGCGGGTGTGGGTTCGTGGAAGCTGGAATCCAAGGCATGTTGGCGTCATTGGCTTAAGCGCATAGAAAGAAAAATTCAATTGGCCTATTATCGTTTAATCGGTAAAGAACAGCATGGTATTGAAGGTGTGGGACAGAATTATTTTTATTTGCGAAGTCATTGTGCGCTCTATCGCATGACCAGTTTGAAAACGCATCATTTGCATTTTTCAGACGGTGATAAAGTCGCTGGCAAGTATATGCATCATCAACTGATTCAGCAGGGATATAAGATGGTATTTCTTTCTTCTGAAGAATTAACTTCCTATGTTGAACATATCAATCATGCAACAACGGTATTGAATCCTAATTTAAGCACGCGGCAAAAAAGTGTGATCAAGGGATTAGACCGCATTGAAAAAAGTCTTGCTCGCATGAATGCGGAAGCGATTTTGCGGGATGCAAGTTTGGATGGGTAGTGATATATCCTTCGAGACGGCGAAGCTGTCATGCCAGCCGCACGCTTTTTGTTCGAGGTGGCATCCATGAATTTACTTTGACAAGTATCTGAACTGGATGCCACCTCGCACAAAAAGCGTGCGGCTGGCATGACAGCTTCGCCGTCTCGAACGGTTTATAGCTAACAAAAAATAATTCTACAAACAACTCGATGGATAATGCTGCGCATAACCAGACAAGCCGCAATTATCCGTGCAACTCGGCAAGCCGCATTGTGAATCATAAGTACGGCAACCGTAGCCAGAGCAATCACTACCGCCATAATAAGCACATCCGGCAAGTAAGCCAAAAAAAGTCAGTATAAGACAGAGACGAATTTTCATGTTTTCTTCTCCTCTGGTTCATACCCTCTATTATACGCCTGAATGCGCAAGGTCTTGTACTTACGTCCTAAGTGCTAGAAAAAATTATAATTTAGCTCTTGGCGCGGCATTCGTAGAGGTAATACTTTTTTCAATTTTGTTGAAAGCAACACTATTCACTTCAACAAAACCCGAATGTGCAATGCGGAAAAATTTCAATTGTTCTCTCGCCGCTTCCCATGCATTGACTAAATCAATATTATGAGTAATTTTTGAAAGAATATTATAATTTTTTAAATGGGAGACAAAAGCCATATGGGCATGTGGCATATAAACAGGTGCTTGATGCTGCGAAGTTTCTGTTGGATAGGTAATACCTAGGGCAGCATCCAATGCTAGGATAATACTGCTTTGAGAACTAGAAATACCTTTATATCGATAATATTTTTCATTAACGCCATTTAATTTAACGCCGTAGCTACCTTCGCCAATGGCGGATTGATGAATCTGGTCCCATCCTTCAAAGAGCGGTTGCAAGATAGTGAGGAAAAAATGAGAACTACAGCCTTCTTGCATGCGGTTTAATAATTGCGTGGCTTCTTCCAGTGAGTTGGCAAGATCTTGCAGTAGTTGCATCAGCATGCCATCTTCGGGGCGTTTGAGTAAGCAGGCTTGCTGTGCAGCATATAATGCTTTAGCGCAAGCAGCTTCAACGGCCACATGAATTTTGATAAACCAAGTTTCTTCTTCTGAATGGGTAAAAGTAAGAACAGGTTTAATATTTTCTAGGCTGATTGAGTTTCTTTCATCAATGAGTTGCCAGTTATGTAAAATATAATCACGATAAGTGAGCGTATAAGGACGCTGTTGCAGATTGCAAAAATGATGAATATTGCGTGATAACACAGTGGGAAGTGTGTTGGCAGGATGCTCAGGATTTTCTCTCAGATAGGCTTGCGCAATCATCGTTAACATGAGTAGAGCATACTGTTCTTGCTGTAAATTATGCACTTCGAGAATGGCATGTTGAAAATGAATTTCTAATTGCTGCACAGTGCTACGTAATAATTGTCTTGCTAATAAGCTTGGCATTGTCCGAGCAATTTCTCTCATTTTATCGTTAAACGAACAAGAAGCTAATTGACTAAGAGGAATTTGTGGCGGTAAAAAACCCTTGGTGGGGTCGATAACAAATGATTTGCTAAATAGCGTGTTTCGTTGCGCCATAGTCACTATCCTGTTTTAACTTGTTGATCATGAATGGCACGCATTCCTTTTTGATAGAGCGTGCTTTCTTCCGCTGTTAATTGCATCGATTCCATTTGAGTGAGACAGAGTGGCAGCAGGGGTGCAAGAGAAAAAGTTTTGATGTAATACTGACAACGCTCATTCATATTTTTCCGATAATAAACGCCGCCATAACCAATAAAACGTGTGACGATATCGTGGGTGACATAGTCATTTAAACCATCTCCTATGTGAACCAGGTCGGGATGTTCGCTTTGCAGCATGGCAACAATATTTCGTTTGCCCATGTTGTGAATTAAAGGAGACTGATGATCATAATCGAGATAATTGCCGGCTGCATCAAAAGATAAATTGACGGCATAAATATGAGAAGGTGGAATATGTAAATTTTCTCCGAATAGACTGACGGCAGGATTCACGCCTGCTGACACTAGATAAATCATTTTATTTAAACGCTGTAAGAGGCTGATCACCGCCTCCACGTCTTCGACACGATGGGCGAAATACTGCTGGGCTAGACTGTGGACTTGCTGCTCACTGGGATGAATTAACTGTAATCGCTGCTGATAAAGTTGCGGATTTAAACCACTTCTTTCCATGGCCTCTGTCGTCATTGCTTCAATCACATCATAGACACCTTTGTTTCTCGCTAATTCATTTACACCTTCAATGCTACTTAGTGTGCCATCACAGTCAAAAACAATGGCTGAGATTGGTGTTTGCAATTGCCAATGTGGAGAGGTCATACTATACGCCTTAATTTTCTCGTCATTTATCATGCCAGCACATTAATTCAGGAGCAACAATGTTTAAAATTCAAACGCTAAATGCTATTGCATCGGTCGGCTTAGAACAATTTCCACTTGAACTCTATGAAGTCGGCACCATGGTTACGCAGCCAGACGCCATTCTAGTGCGTTCACATGATCTTCATCAAGAAGAGATTTCGGCTTCTGTCAAGGCGGTAGGTCGTGCGGGTGCTGGCTTAAATAATATTCCTGTCGCTGCCTTAACCAAGCGAGGCATACCTGTTTTTAATACACCGGGTGCTAATGCTAATGCGGTGCGCGAATTAGTCATTGGCGGCATGCTATTAGCTAGCCGCAATATTTGTCAGGCATGGAGTTATGTGAATGCATTGAAAAATGATGAGCATAGTCTGCATGAGGAAATCGAGAAGAATAAAAAGCAATTCGTCGGCTTTGAATTGATGGGTAAAACCTTAGGTATTATTGGTCTTGGCAGCGTCGGCGTGAAAGTGGCTAATGCAGCGATTAGTTTGGGGATGAATGTCATCGGCTATGATCCAACCATTACAGTGAATCGCGCCTGGGAATTATCATCACAAGTGAAACAAATGCATAGTATCGATGATTTGCTGATGGAGGCAGATTTTGTCAGTTTTCACGTGCCATTAACAGATGCAACTAAAAACATGATTAATCATTCGCGGTTTCAGTGCATGAAAACGGGCGTGGTCTTATTAAATTTTGCTCGCGATGGCATCATTGAAATACCCGCTTTGTTGGATGCATTGAATGAAAATAAAGTACGCAGCTATGTCACGGATTTTCCTTGTGTGGAATTAAAACAGCATCCAAAAGTGATCAATTTACCGCATTTGGGTGCTTCAACGCGTGAAGCAGAAGAAAATTGTGCTGTCATGATAGTCAGGCAAATACGCCAGTTTCTTGAAAGCGGCGCCATCATTAATTCAGCTAACTTTCCTAATATGGATGCGCCATCTTTTATCGCAGGTTCACGCTTAGCGATTGTGAATGCCAATATACCTAATATGGTTGCGCAAATTTCATCGACACTTGCCGGGGCAAAATTAAATATTAGCAGTTTATTGAATCAATCCCGTAATGATATTGCTTATACCTTGATTGATGTGAGCGGAGAGGTGGCAGATGCGGTGCTTGAGCATTTGGGCGCGATTGAGGGTGTGATGCAGGTGAGGAGGTTGAAGGCGAGGGGGTAGGGTCATAGCCGCTAACCTAAGCATTTAAACACGAAATAGTCGTTCAGTAAGGAGGCCTTCCCCCATCGGGGGAAGGTGCCCAACGGGCGGATGGGGGAATAAAAATGCAATTATTAATATTCCCCCATCCGCCTTTGGCACCTTCCCCCGATGGGGGAAGGCCTCCTTACTGAACGACTATTTCGTGTTTAAATGCTTAGGTTAGCGGCTATGACCTTCCCTCATCTCCCTGCGCTGCTGAAACTGATCCACTATCATCGCGCAAACCAAATCACCCCATACATTAGTCATCGTACGAAAGCGATCCAAAATGCGATCAAAGGGCAGTAGTAAACCAATCGCAGAAGTAGGCACATTGACATTGCGCAATACCATGACCATGGTAATTAAACCGCCTTCAGGAATACCTGTTGCCCCCATACCCGCGAGAATCGCTGTGAGAAAAACACCAAGTTGTGCGGGAATTGAAAGATCAAGTCCTAGAATTTGGCAAAAGAATAAAGCTGAAACAGCCTCATACATGGCAGTGCCCGCTAAATTAATTGTCGTTGCAAGGGGTAGAACAAAACGCGCAACGTCATCACTGATGTTTTGCTCTTTCGCGACTAACATGGTGACAGGCAGGGTTGCCATCGAGCTTGAGGTGGCAAAGGCAGTGAGTAAGGCATTTGAAGCTGAGGCAAGAAATTTTTTGGGGTTACGTTTTGCGACGAAAACGACCAGCAAAAATTGCCATAAAAATTGTAAAAATAAGCCAAATAAAAAGACGCAAATAAATATAATCATGCCGTTTAGACTCTTCAGCAATAAATGCTGTATGGATGCTTCTGCAACGGCAGTTCCCAGTAGGGAAAACAAGCCAATAGGCGTTAAATACATGAGCCAGATAATCATTTTGATTAAGACATCACGTAGGCCAACAAAAAAATCAATCACGGGGCGCGCTGTTGTTCCAACAGAAATACAAGCGATCGAAAAAACAATACTGAAAAAAACAATGGGCATGATTTCATATTTTGCAGCTGCTGCAATAATATTGGGTGGAAAGAGTGATAAGACATAGGAAGAAAAAGGAACCGGTTTAAGATCGAGAGGTGTTGCATTTACCAGGATCAAACTAGGCGGTATGCCCACCCCAGGTTTAAATACATTTAATAAAACTAAACCAATGACGACAGCAATAGAAACACTTAGCATGACATAGGTCAGTGTATAAATCCCAATAGAACCTAAACGATTGACGCCGCCAAGAGAAGTGATCGCACTAACGAGAGCACAAAAGATCAGCGGCAGTACAATCAATTTTAATAAATTAATAAATAATTGTCCTACCCAGCTAATGGCGATAATCTCATGCGGATAAAATATGCCACCTAAAATACCGAGAACAATACTGAGAAGGATGAATAGAAACATGGTATTTTTCATAGGCAAAGTCTACCCCTTGTATCAAATTAGCTTTCGATTATAACCTTTTTTGTAGTTCTCAGTATATTTTTTATGATAAATTATCAGTTACTGTGTATAAATTGTCATGAGTGAAGGGAATAGGCATGCGTGGAGATCAATTTAAACCTGCGTGGTGGTTATTAAATTCTCATTTACAAACCATATGGCCCGTTATTTTTCGTGGCCAAGTAAAAAACCTAGCTATCACACGCGAACGCTTAGAATTACCCGATCGTGATTTTATTGATATTGATTGGGTCAATCAAAATGGCACGGGGCCCCTGGTTTTAATGCTGCATGGTTTTGAGGGATCGATTGATTCTCATTATGCAAAGGGAATGTTACGTGCGGCCACTTCGCATGGCTGGCGTGGCGTTTTTATGCATTTCCGTGGATGCAGTGGTGAACCTAATCGCCTGGCTCGAGGCTATCATTCTGGCGATACTAACGATCTTGATTTTGTGGTTAAGTATCTGCTATCACGTGAACCTGATGTCGCCATGGCGGCTATTGGCTATTCTTTAGGAGGCAGTGTTTTATTAAAATGGTTGGGTGAAACAGGCAGGCAAAATCCTTTGAAAGCAGCCGTTGCCATTTCTGTTCCCTTTGATTTACATAATGCAGCCAAGCGAATTCAATCTGGTTTTTCGCGTTTGTATCAATGGTATTTAATAAAATGTGCACGTAAGCGTTTGCTAGAAAAATTTTCACAAGTGAGAGCGCCTATTGATTTGACATTGCTTGCAGAAGCGCAAACCATAAGAGAGTTTGATGTTCATTACACTGTCCCTATGCATGGTTTTGCAAGTGTTGATGAATATTATACCGTTACGAGTTGCGGTCGTTATTTACGCGCGATTAAAGTACCAACGCTTATCTTGCATGCAAAAGATGATCCTTTTATGACAGAAGACATGATCCCCAGTGCAGAAGAAGTTTCACCTTGCGTGCAATTGGAAATTACTAACAGAGGCGGGCATGTGGGCTTTATTACAGGAAGATATCCTTGGCGGCCTGAGTATTGGTTAGAAAATCGTGTACCTGTTTTTTTGCAGCAGCATTTGTAAATTATTGGTAAACCGTTTGAGACGGCTGACAGTGGCCCTCACCCCCTGCCCCTCTCCCCTCGCAAAAAGCGCTCCGGGAGAGGGGAGAGTTCTAAATTTTCTCCTCGAAATAGTAAAGGACGCTCCCCTCTCCCGGAGCGCTTTTTGCGAGGGGAGAGGGGCAGGGGGTGAGGGCCGACGTCTCAAACGGTTTCAATAATTATTCACGTACAAAGCAACAACGGAGTTTTTCCATGATCTTTTTATTTCTCTTTCTCGCCGGTTTACTTGCGGGCACGGTTGATGCTATCGCTGGCGGCGGTGGTTTGATTAGCGTGCCCGTTTTATTAAGCATAGGCTTGCCGCCGCATCTTGCCTTTGGTACCAATAAATTACAAAGTAGTGTAGGGACCTTGATGGCAGCAGGTCGCTATTATCGTCATGGTTTAATTTCTCTGAAATCAGTCTATGAAGGCGTTATTTTTGGTTTTATGGGTGCAGTAGCAGGTGCGGTGTCCATGCAAATGCTTGATACCAAAATTTTGCAGCTCATCATACCTTTTTTACTGTTAGGCATTTTACTTTATATGCTATTTTCACCGCATGGCAAGATGGATCAACCCTCTTTGCCACGGATGCCTGCCACTTGGTTCTATCTCATCTTTGGTTTTGGCCTTGGCTTTTATGATGGCTTTTTTGGGCCTGGTGCAGGTTCATTTTGGGTATTTGCCCTCACTTTTTTTCTGGGCTACAACCTCATAAAAGCAACGGCTTATACAAAAATCTTCAACCTGAATACTAATATCGTGGCAACCATTTGTTTTGCATTAGGCGGCAATATTGACTATCATTACGCCGCTTGCATGGCAGCAGGTTCCTTACTCGGTGGTCAATTGGGCGCCCATCTTGCCGTGCGTAAAGGTGTGCGCTTGATCCGTCCCGTATTTCTTGGAATAGTTTCATTAACCATAGCCAGTCTTGTTTACAGAAGTTATTTCTAATGATTATTAATCTTTCTATTTTCCGCCGTAATCGCAATTATACGCTTTTGTATCTTGGCCAATTTACTTCATTTCTTGGTACCATGGTCACAGGCATTGCCTTACCCTATCAAATTTACACAGAAACACATTCTACCTTGATGGTCGGTTTGCTTAGTTTGGTGCAATTAATTCCCTTATTATTTACTGCATTAATTGGCGGTGTTTTTGCTGACCGCTATCATCGACGCATGCTTTTACTTATCGCTGAATTTACTTTATCTCTAGGTAGTTTAACTTTGGCGTGGAATGCAGCACAAAGCTCACCGCATTTATGGCTGCTTTTTATAACGTCTGCCCTTATGTCAGCATTTAATGGCTTGCACCGGCCAGCCTTAGAAAGCATCGTTCAACAAATTGTAGCAAAAGAAGATTATGTCAATGTGGGTGCGCTGAGCACACTGAAATCAAGTATTTGCATGATTGGCGGCCCAGCACTAGGCGGCTTAATTATCGCGAATTTTGGTATTGTCGCAACTTACAGTGTTGATGTGGTGAGTTTTGCGATTTCACTCAGTGCACTCTTATTGATGACGCATATTCCAAAACCATCAACTGCAATGACAGACTCAACTTGGACTTCATTGAAACAAGGCTGCCGCTATGCCTTTTCTCGTCAGGAATTATTAGGCACTTATTATGTGGATTTTCTCGCCATGGTTTTTGGCATGCCGACTGCTTTATTTCCTGCAATTGCTATGTCATTTGGCGGAGCAAAAATATTAGGGATGCTCTACTCAGCGCCAGCAGTAGGAGCCTTATTAATTTCATTTTTTAGCGGCTGGACCAAGCATGTCAAACGTCATGGTAAGGCCGTTGCGCTTGCTGCGCTTGCTTGGGGTGTTGCCATCATTGGCTTTGGCCTGGCTTCAAATTTCTATCTCGCCTTATTTTTTCTTGTCTTAGCTGGCGGCTTTGATGGTATTAGTGGAATGTTTCGGTCAATCATGTGGAATGAAACCATTCCCAATCAATATCGCGGCAGATTAGCGGGTATTGAAATGCTTAGTTATTTGAGTGGCCCAAAATTAGGTGATACAGAAGCAGGTTTGGTCGCAGCAGCCTTTGGTGTTAGCGCATCCATTATTTCTGGCGGGGTGCTATGTGTTGTGGGCGTTCTTGCTTGCTGCTATTTTATGCCGATTTTTTGGAAGTATAGTAGTGAGGTGAA
>Ga0207084_1067_pt1 | contig 25085 bp, 19 predicted proteins | sample Alteio_BWMinHeat_55_FD_153543 | JGI IMG/M metagenome (GOLD analysis project Ga0207084, IMG submission 153543) | Enriched cells from forest soil in Barre Woods Harvard Forest LTER site, Petersham, Massachusetts, United States -... | ecosystem: Environmental > Terrestrial > Soil > Temperate forest >...
TCTAAAGCAAAAGGTACCCACAACATTACTATCAGAGACAACGCGATTAAATAGCGTTTGGAAAGAAAAAGATGTTCTAGGAAAAATCCAAAGGTCACTAAAATATTGATGGCTAGATAAGCGAGCAACACTTTTTTTGTAGAGGGTGAAAGTTTAGCGCAGTGTTGCCGCCAAGCATAAAGCACTAAGCCCGCATAAATCCAAGACACATTACCCATCACCATGATGACATACCACACTATCAACATAATGATTAAGACTAAGCCTGCTTGATGAATAGAATCTAAAGGCAACACAGCAGTAGCCAAGCCATTTTTACTGGCTTGAAAACGCTCGCCCATCAAACTAATACCGTTCTGAAATTGAGTCAATAATTCTTGAACACGGCCTAAATGGGCCAATGTTTGTTGCGGATGAAAGGCAAGCCAGACCAAGATAGCAACACCGGCCACTATCAAAGGTAAAGAAAGCAAGACAAAATGTCGCAAGCGTTGGCGTAAGGGAAGGCTAAAATGACACCAAGCTAACCAAGGCAAGACCAAGAGAAAAATCGCTCCTTCAATGCGGAACAGGGTGGCCAACAATAAACTGCCGCTAAAAGCGAAAGCCGTGACCAGTTTTGGTTTGCTAAAGTAATGCAATAAACACAGTAAAGAAATTAAATAAAAAGCCCAAAACCCGTGATCACGAATGATATATTCACGCACATTATTAAATTCGTGGGCTAGTAAAATGACTGCAGCCGCTAACCATAACACGCGTCGCGATCCGCCCATGGCTTTGACGATAAGAATAAACGTTAATACAGAAATGACGGAAAAGACACCATCCAGCAAATAAGCCACCGTGGTATAAGAAAGTTGACTCAGTTGCACCAAGCCGTAAATTAATGCGGAATAAAACGGCCATTGGGCCTGGCCACATAAATGCATGGCATCGCCAATTCCACCTTCACCTATCGCTTGCGCACTCAACAAATAACAAATGGCATCTGGATTGATGACGGCTTCATGCGAATTAATCCAAAAAGATAAAAAGAGGCTAGTCAGCGCGGATAATAAATAAAGCCAGGGTAAAGGAGGTAACACCCCCAAACGATTATTCATGCCATCATGGCCTCTAAAGAAAGTTTAAAATCATGGGCGAGTTCGGGATGCTGTAAGGCATAGGCAATGGTCGCTTCTAAATAGCCTAATTTGGTACCGCAATCATAACGTTTACCTTGGAAAGCATAGGCAAAAACCGCTTCTTCTAACTGTAATTTGGCAATCGCATCCGTCAGTTGAATTTCACCTCCTGAGCCCTTATGCGTCTTTTCAAGCAAGCTAAAAATGCGCGGTGTCAAAATATACCGTCCTACTACGCCTAAATGCGAAGGCGCATCTTTAGGGTCGGGTTTTTCCACTATGCCACGTATGGCGGCAATGCTCTCCGTAACGGAACCCACATCGACAATACCGTATTTTTTAGTTTGGTCAGGCTGGATTTTTTGTACCGCGATGATACTCGCTTGCCTTTCATTAAACTGTTCTATCATTTGTTTTAAGCAAGGTGTTGGGCCGCCATCAATTAAGTCATCGGCCAACAACACGGCAAAAGGGACGTCCACCACTAATTGTTTAGCGCATAACACGGCATGGCCTAATCCCTGAGGGGATTTTTGGCGAATATAAGCACAAGAAACGCCGTCGGGCAAAATGCCTTTGACAATATCCAGTAAGGCTTGCTGCCCACGTTCTTGTAAGGCCGCTTCTAATTCATAATTGGAATCAAAATGATCTTCAATAGCGCGTTTACTGCTGCTGGTCACAAAAATCAGTTCGGTAATACCGGCCGCCACCGCTTCTTCTACTGCGTATTGGATAAGAGGTTTATCCACAATAGGCATCATTTCTTTGGGGTTGGCTTTGGTGGCAGGTAGAAACCGCGTTCCTAGGCCGGCCACAGGGAAAATAGCTTTAGTAATCTGTACCATAAACCGCTCTTTGCTCTATCTCTATTGGATGGGCGAAATAGTATCATAATTCTCTTCTTTAACCATCATGGTCACTACAGTTCTTGTCCTGCGCTGACCCTCCCCAGCCCGCAAGCGGGAGGAGGGGAGGAAATGAGAAATAATTTCTAAAAGTGCTAGCAGTTGAAACTCCTCTTCCTTTAAATGTTTATTATAATCAACCTTTCCATTTCTCGCCTGGTATCAATGAAATAAATTTATCATAAATATCGATAGCTGCTTCTTCGAAATCCCAACCGATACCCGGAGCTAATAAGGGACTGATATCCTGTGAGAAGGATCCGGATGTTTGTTTCTCAACAAAATTCATCTCAAACATAGCTCTGCTTATATTTTTCTTTTCTTCTTTTATGTAATATAAGAATGCTTCAACGGCCTTCTCAGGATTAAAATTTGGTTGTTGCAAAGCAAACCATAAGTCAAATAAATCTCTTCCCTTATCGCGTTCATAAAAAGCTCTTATTTTGGTGCCGATTAATTCCTCAAATTGATAGGTTAAAATATTAGCTTTGCCCTTAAACCATCTTGATTCAATATTGAATTCTTTTTTTTCCAAACCATAAACAGAAAAATGTTCGCGCGTATTTATTTCTACCTTTAATGATTGCATATCCTTTCCATTTTCTGGTGAGATCCCATAAGTAAGAGTAAATCCTTTTTTGCTTGAATCTCGATTGGGGTTACCAAGTAACGGATCAATAATGCTTCTAATTGCATCTATACTTTTTCCAATGGGTTCCACTTTTATTTGCACTAAATCAATATCTTCAGAATAACGTATAGGTTGATTTGCAAATAGTTTGTAAATTGCTGTACCTCCTCGGAAGGCGAAAGAATCGCCAATCTTCGGATGGTTAAATAATTCAACTAGCAATCGACTGATAATTAAATCCTGTTCAACCATGCTTTCATCAGACCACGGCGCTGTTTGTCGCCATTCATTTATGTATGGATTTTGGATCATTCGTCTAATTCCAATTTTTTATTAATAATTAGTTTCCATTTTTTGTTTGTTTGAGGAGTTTGTGCTTTTTTATAATCTCGCATGAGAGACTCAATTTTTTTATTGAGTCGTTCAAGTCTTTTCACTGCTCTGTAAGTTGCTAATTTGCGCTTATGTGTTGCGTGTTTGATTCTCTTCTCTAATATTTCACTTAATGGTGAATTTAACAAGTCAAGCATATATCCAAATCGTTGGATCCAAGGAGTTTCTTTGGATTCAGTAGCTAGCTTATCTAATTTGTCCGGATCAATTTTTTTTATTAAATCATTTAATACAGTAAGAACATTATCCATACCGCCGCATCTGTTCGCATAAATTATCAAATCCATTGCCGTTGCTTCAGGAGTTGAAATAGTTACAATGCTTTGGGGAGTATTAAATTTTTGAGTTGGTACATCTTTAATATCTTTTTTAGTAATAAATATAATCTTAATTCTTCCACAAGTAATTGATCGACGTTTTTGATTAGTCACAACCTGAAATTGCTGTGGCCGATGATGAGCTGCTCCATAGTATTGAGCAGCACTTAAAAGACCTACATAATAAGGCACTTTAATATACTCCATTAATTCATTTATGAAATGTTCTGCCGGTCGGCATCCTAAAATACGATACTCAGGCGGAACAATGACATAGAAGCCTTGCAGAGGTTGGGCTATCTCGCCCTTTTGTTTTAATCGTCTAATGGCTGCTCTCGCTGCAATGTCTGAGACACCAAGGGCCTCCTGAGCTTGCTTTAATGAAAAGCTCATATATCCTTGCGCCATTAAATAATCTAAAAACCCACCAATTTTCACTGGTAATCCCCGTTAAGTTGCAAAATATAACTATTTTTATCGCTTTTTGAAACTCATTGGCAATAATTATCATCCGATAAGTCGCAAAAAGCTACTAAAATAGTTAAATTTTGCAACCTTATGGAGTATTTTAAAATTAATTTTTATAAATATTATATAGTTACAATAAAATAGATACATATCCACCGGCATTTAACATGAAAATTGCGCATAATATTCTGGAATAATTAGTTGATTTAAAAAAACGGTTACATTCACGTTAAACCCCTAATTTAGGAGAATTCCCTCTCTCGCTTGCTGGAGGCTGGGGAGAGGGCGCGCAGGATGACAAGCCTTGTTTAACTTGCTATAACTACCCCAACCGTAAGAATGAAAGGTCTGCCCGCCATGCGCAAAAACGTCCTCATCCTTGGCCACGATGATACTACGCAATTTGTGGATATTTATAATCAATACACCCGTCTGTTTGATAATAGAGAATTCGAAGTGACGGTGGCTTATTTACTGGGTGAACCCTCACCTGCCGTACAACAACGTCTTATCGCTGAGCACGTGGTCTTTTTTAATTTTCCCAAAAAAAATATTCGTCAATTAAAAATCGGGGCCATCAAAACGGTATTGGCTTTTTGTAAAGAAAAAAACTTTCAAATTGTCATCTGCCATCGTTATAAGCCCACGTATATGATGATGTGGGTAAACCAATTTTATAATTTCCCCGTTTTTATTTCCGTCATGCATGAATTAAAGACCTTATCTTCTTTGAAAAGAAAACTCTTCATTGCCTGCCTGGCACGTAAAAATATGTTATTTGCAGGTGTATCTAACGCCGTGCGCGATGATATGCGCAAAGCATTATGGGGAATTCCTAAAGAACGCATTATCACGCTTTACAATGTGATGGATATGGAAGCGACTCAACCGCAATTATTATCTCGAGAAGCCGCGCGAGCAGCCCTGCATTTGCATGCAGAAGATTTTGTTTTTGGAAACTTTGCAAGACTAGTGCCTAACAAAGATCAAGCTAGTCTTATCCATGCGTTTTCTATCATTAAGCCGTATTGCCCGCGTGCTAAATTAATCATTCTCGGTGTGGGTAAATTAGCTGAATCCTTACAACAACAAGTTAACGATGCCGGTCTACAAGATCAGGTGATTTTCTATGGTCAACTACCCCAGGCTTTCCGTTATATGCCGGCATTAGATGGGTTTGTCTTATCCTCTGTGCAAGAAGCCTTTGGCCGTGTGTTGCTCGAAGCCATGTTAGCTAAAATACCTGTGATTGCGACTCAGACACACGGTATTCCTGAAGTGTTAGGAGAGACCAATATGTTAGTCAACCCTAAAGCACCTGTAGAACTCGCTTCAGCCATGAAACAACTGTATGACTTATCTGCTCAAGAACGCCAACAACGCGGAGAACAAGGTTATCAGCAGGTAAACAATTATTTTTCTATTCCGGTTTTTTATGAGCGGTTTTGGGAAATCGTTCATCAAAAATTAATATGCATTTCGATTAACAAACCCGCGGAACACGGTCAATAAAATAATTTTTAAATCGAAACCCAATGACCAATTGTTAATGTAAAACAAATCATATTCCACGCGTTTTTGCATTTTGGAAAGCGTGTCTGTTTCACCACGCCAACCGTTGACTTGGGCCCAGCCGGTGATACCGGGCTTGACTCTATGACGTTGCATATAAGTAGGCACGACTTCTTTGTATAACTCATTATGCGCGAGCGCATGTGGCCTTGGCCCCACAATGGACATGCGTCCTTGCAACACATTTATAAATTGCGGCAATTCATCTAAACTTGTTCTACGCAACCATTTTCCTAAGACCGTCACACGTTTATCATCCGCTGTGGCCTGCGTCACTCTGCCCTCTTCTTCATGATGATCTCTCATAGTACGGAATTTGTAGACTTTGATGATACGGCCGTCCCAACCTAGTCGTTGTTGTTTGAAAAAAACCGGGCCTCTCGATGTGCATTTCACTAATGCAGTTAACAATAATAACAGCGGGCTGATAAAGACCACTATCAGTGCAGCCAGCACTCTGTCTTCTAAAGCTTTCATCGCTCTATTAATCCCTATCATGGGCGATGAACGGATATTTAATACGGGAAATCCTGCAATGTCCGTGATGGAATGATTCAGTAAATCCAAACCAAAAATATCGAGTACAAAACGCGTGGTAATAGTGTGATGTCGCAATTCATGCAAGACGGTTTTGACTCGCCCTTCTGCTTGCAAGGGCAAAGCCAACCAAATTTCATCTACGCCTTGGCTTAAAAGATAAGCACATAGATTATCAGGCGTTTGGCAGACAGGAATACCGTGAATCATGCTAGCTTTGCGGTCTGCTTCATCATCAATAAAGGTAATAATCCTAAACCCTGTCCATAAGGCTTGTTGCACCGTTTCAGCTAATTTCATGCCCAACTCACCGGCGCCTAAAATCACCACCCTACGTTCGTTTAACCCACGCGAGCGCATAAAGCGCAGGAAAAATAAAAGAGCAAAGCGTAACAAGACTAATAATAATAAGGTAGAACCCATCCACAACATAAACCACGTTCGCGAATAAACATCGCCGGATTTAGTAAAAAAGGAAAGTCCTGCAAGCATCAGACCCAAAATACACACGGCTTGAGTCAGCCTGATAAGATGTTGAATGAAGCTATTTCCGCGCGTGGAAGCGTAAATGGTAAAAAATGAAAAAACGAGTGGCGTGAGGAGCAGCGCAATAAAAAAAGCGGCTAAATAACTGGCCGGAAATAATAACGTGTGAAAGCGCACGAAATAAGCGGCCCAACCCCCTGCAAAAACAGCGACCATATCCATAACCCGCATCATCATGGAAAGAGCGAGCGAATATTCTTTTAATATTCCTTTGGGCAACATAAGTGCTGTGCTATCCTAGTGCATCAATTATTTTTACCTAACGTATCTTAGTAGAATAGAACTCACTTATCCATGAAAACTGCTATCGTTTGTGACTGGTTAGTGAATATAGGTGGCGCAGAAAAATTTCTGGGTCATTTGATCTCTTGCTACCCAGAAGCAGACGTCTACGCCGTAGTGGATTTTATCGCGCCTGAGCAACGCGCCTTTTTATTGAATAAAACGATACAGACTACCTTCATTCAACGCCTGCCTTTTGCCAAGACCCATTACCGACATTACTTACCTTTTATGCCGCTTGCCGTTGAACAATTAGATGTGTCTGGTTACGATCTGATCATTTCTAGTTCGCACGCCGTCGCCAAAGGAGTAATTACCGGCCCTGATCAACTGCATATTAGTTATGTGCATTCACCCATGCGTTATGCCTGGGATTTACAGCATCAATATTTACATGAAAGCGGCTTGGACAAAAAAATAATGGGGCATTTCGCGCGCTATTGTTTACACAAGCTGCGACTTTGGGACCATCGCAGTGCTAATGGGGTGGACTATTTTGCCACCAATTCCCGCTATATCGCTAGACGCATTATGAAAACCTATAGGCGGCCTGCCGAAGTCATTTATCCACCCATTGAACTAGCTCAATTGACACCGGTTGCTTCTAAAGACGATTTTTATGTCACGGCATCACGCTTAGTCCCTTATAAACGTATAGATTTATTAGTAGAAAGTTTTCAATCTCTGCCGGATAAAAAATTAATTGTTATTGGCGACGGGCCTGAGTTTGCCAAAATTAAAAACAAGGCCGGCCCTAATGTCACGCTCTTGGGTTATCAACCTGATCACGTATTAATCTCTCATTTACAACGCGCCAAAGCCTTTCTCTTTGCAGCCGAAGAAGATTTCGGTTTGTTACCTCTGGAAGCGCAAGCCTGCGGCACGCCTGTCATTGCCTATGGCAAAGGCGGCGCGCTCGAAACCGTACGTGGTTTGGACCAAGACCAACCCACTGGCATATTTTTTGCAGAACAAACCACGGCTGCAGTCTGTGCAGCCATTCATGAATTTGAAAATCAAGAAACGCTGCTGAGCACAGCGCATTGTGTGGCCAATGCTAAGCGATTTTCACCTGAGCAGTTCAAAGAAAAGTTTATGCGGTTTGTGGAGGAAAAAAGTGCAACCTAGGTCATTTTTTGAAGTAGCACCACAACAAATCCCATGTTATCCTCCGCTCCATTAATAATAATGATGTCAGGATAGGACAATACATCGTTTAATCATGTCTACCGAAGCCGAATTGATTGTCGAAAATACGTTAGGATCTTCTGTTCCAGAAGCGGTTCCGCTGGAAGAGAGGAGTGTGCCCACTATTTCTTCCCAACAGTTAGCATGGAAAGACATTAGAGATGGGTTACAACAATGGCGGGTATGGTCGTTACTGGCTTATCAAGATATCAAACTACGTTATAGACGTTCTGTGTTGGGGCCGTTTTGGATCACTATCAGTATGGCCGTGACGGTTTACTCCATGGGTTTTTTATACGCCCATCTTTTTCACGTCAATATGCAGCAATACTACCCTTTTCTAGTCTCTGGCATGCTAGGTTGGGCCTTGATTTCCACCGTTATCACGGAACTAACAGAAACCTTTATTAATGCGGAAGGCTTAATAAAACAAATCAAGCTACCCTATACCCTGTATATTCATCGTTTGATTACTCGCAACTTGCTTATATTTTTTCATAATCTTTTGGTAATGCTGCCAATTTTCTTTTTATTTCATGAGTACGCAAAAATTAATCTTTTTACTTTGTTACTCCTCCCCGGGTTACTGCTTATCTATTTGACCGCCAGTATTTTTGGTCTCATTCTCGCTATGCTAGGATCGCGCTATAGAGATATTTCACAAATCATAAAAAGTTTAGTCCAAGTTATTTTTTTTGTGACCCCTGTCATGTGGAGCCCCGAAATATTGCCTGAGCAAAGTCGTTACTTGGTTTATCTCAACCCCTTTTATTCTTTCTTAGAATTGATACGTGCGCCTTTGCTGGGCAGGCCCCCTACTTTATTTACTATCATAATGACTGTGGGGATTACTTTGATAGGCGTGGTAATGATGTGGCGTCTTTTTGTTCCTTACCGTGCCCGAATTATTTATTGGTTATGAATATTTATATCGTAGTCGCGGTATAACCGCGACTACGACCCAAGGGGGAGAGCTAGCGCCTCTCCCCCTTGGGCAACCCCCATCGCTAAAGTTTCCGCGGCAAACCGCGGGTATGGATTAATAAAATTATGGCAAAAATTGACTTACAACAGGTAGTCGTGTCTTTTCCGGTGTATAACATCAACGCGCGCTCGCTTAAAAAACAATTTTTACGCGCTGCCACCGGCGGCACTGTGGTAGAAGATGCCAATCAGCACGTCGTGGTCAATGCTTTAAAGAATATTTCATTTTCATTGCAAGATGGCGATAGAGTCGGCCTCATTGGGCATAATGGATCGGGTAAAAGTACTTTGTTGCGTCTCTTGGCCCAAATCTATGAACCCACTCATGGCCGCATGCTAACCCAAGGTCGTGTTTCTCCCATGCTAGACATCATGCATGGGATAGAAGCAGAATTTACCGGCATGGAAAATATAGTCATGCGCGGCACCATCTTGGGATTGACGCGTGAACAGATCAAAGAAAAAACAGCATCCATTGCCGAATTCAGTGGTCTAGGTGATTACCTGTCCATGCCCTTACGTACGTATTCTTCTGGCATGATGGTGAGGCTTGCTTTTGCCATTTCCACCAGCATAGAACCTGACATTTTATTGATTGACGAAGTGTTTGGTGCAGGGGATGCCGGCTTTATGGAAAAAGCGCGACAAAAAATGATTTCTCTCTTAGAACAATCGAATATTGTCGTCATGGCCACCCACTCTGATGAGTTGATTCATGAGTTTTGTAACAAAGCCTTGTTATTAGAAAACGGGCAGGTAAAATACCTGGGTTCTGTAGAAAAAGCATTAGCAATTTATCACGGACATTAAGAAAGAAGCACACATTAAGGACGAGTGATGTGCTAACTACCAATAAGCACTGCGATTGAAGAGCAGAGCAAAACTGATTACAAGGAGTTAAAAGGATGATTATTAGCCGCACCCCTTATCGGATTTCATTTGTAGGTGGAGGCACAGATTACCATACTTGGTATGAAAAACATGGTGCAGCTGTGTTATCAACGACTATCAATCATTATTGCACGTTGTTAGTTCGCGAATTGGCACCTTTTTTTACACATAAATCACGTATTGTTTGGAGCATGATTGAAGAAGTAGCAGAACATAACGACATTCATCATCCTGCTGTCAAAGCTGTTCTTGAGTTCCTTAATATACACCAAGGCGTAGAAATTCATCATCAAGGTGATTTGCCCGCACGTTCAGGTTTGGGTTCTAGTTCGGCCTTTACCGTGGGCTTATTACACGCTGTTTATGCCTTGCTAGGCATGATTTCCAGCAAACGTGAACTCGCTTGCGAAGCCATTCATATTGAGCGGGACATACTAAAAGAAAATGTCGGTGTTCAAGATCAAATTGCCACCGCTTATGGCGGACTAAATAAGGTTGTGATTCAACAAAATGGAAATTTTGAAGTGACTCCTCTTATTTTGCCTTATGCGCGCCTACAAGAATTCCATCAACATTTGCTTTTATTTTTTACCGGTGTCTCCCGCACCGCATCCGATGTGGCTGCCGATAAGATTAAATCTATCCCTCAAAAAAGCCATGAATTATATGCCATGCATAGTATGGTCGATAAGGCGGAACGCATTTTGTGCACAGGCCAAGACATTACTTTATTTGGCGAATTATTACACGAAAGTTGGATGCTAAAACGCCAACTCAGCAGCAAAATCTCGCCCACTTTTATTGATGATATTTACAACCGTGCCCGCCAATCTGGGGCTATAGGTGGCAAATTATTAGGAGCAGGCGGAGGTGGATTCATGTTATTTTTCGTTAAACCAGAAGATAAGCCTAAGCTCTGTGACGCCTTAAGTGATTTATTATTAGTTCCCTTTGATTTTGAATCCAGTGGTTCACAAATCGTTTACCATGATAATTTGCATTATAGCCGAATGGCCATGACCCGTCGTGATTATGCTCATTTGCGCAATCAACATTTTGAAGAATCACAGCCTTTAAATCGGCCTCGTTTGACCCGATTATTGGCCGTTGACTCTTCTCAGCCAGAACAAATAAAAAGAGAGGAAGCCGTATGAATACACAACAAACTCATTTACAGGCCATTCAACAACAAATTAACGCCTATTGTGAGACTTATTTTAATTTTTCATTTAATCCCCAACAACCTATGGTCCGTCTGCACGAACCCACTGCCAGTGGCACTGAAATTTTTGCTGCTCTCGACACCATGTTGTCGACCTTTACCACCATGGGGAAAAAAGTCCGCGCCTTTGAAAAACAATATGCCGAATATAACGCAACACAGTATGCCATTATGTCCAATTCCGGTTCTTCTTCTAATTTACTGTCTATCGCGGCCCTCGCTAATCCCGTGACGCCGAATTATTTAAAACCAGGTGAAGAAGTGATTGTACCCGCGCTTTCTTGGTCCACAACCATTTGGCCCGTGATTCAACACAACCTCATTCCCGTTTTAGTCGACTGCGATTTAAACGATTTCAATCTGGACATGAATAAATTAGAAAAAGCGATTGGCCCCAAAACCCGGGCCATCAAACTCGTTCATGTCTACGGCAACCCTTGCAACATGGATGCCATGATGCAACTGGCGAAAAAACATAATCTAGTGATCATTGAAGATTGTTGTGAAGCCATGGGTGCCACTTACGATGGCAAGCCTGTGGGTAGCTTTGGAAAAGTAGGTAATTTTAGTTTCTTTTTTTCTCATCACATCAGCACCATGGAAGGCGGTATTTCTGTCACCAATGATTTTGAATTGACAGAAACCATGCGTATTTTACGTGCCCACGGTTGGTCACGCGAAGCCGATGAACATCAAAAATATGCCGCCCGCTATCCTGATATTGATCCACGCTTTATTTTTATCAATTTAGGCTACAATTTAAGGCCCACAGAAGTGAATGCAGCCATGGGGCAAGTACAATTACCTAAACTCGATGCCTTCATTGATAAACGCCGAGAAACCGCTGCCTTTTTCTTAAAACACTTAAGTCAATATCAAGAGTTTTTCCATTTCCAACATGAAACACCTAAGAGCAAACACGTGTGGTTTGGTTTCCCCATTGTGTTAAAGGAAAACGCTCCGTTTAGTCTTAAAGACATCACCACTTATATTCAACAACACCATATTGAGACGCGTCCTATTATTGCAGGAAACATGGCCCGTCATCCGGCCTTTGAATTGTATCCTCACCGTATTGCCGGAGACTTATCCAGCGCCGATACCATTATGAATAGAGGATTTGCTATTCCTTGTCACCACGCCGTCGATGAAAAAGCGAGAACCTACATGATGAATGTCATTGATACTTTTATGCAAAATGCGCGGCGTCAATCGCCTTCTCATGCGAAAAAGGAAACGATAGCATGAAACAAAAAATATTAATTTGTGGCGCCACGGGATTTATTGGACGTAATTTAACGGAACAATTGAGTCAGCGTGCGGATATGGAAGTGCATGCGGTTTCTCATTTAAGACCGGAGTATCACCTCCCTCATGTCACTTGGCACCAGGCTGATTTACGTTGCGTTGAAGATGTTGAGCGAGTCATAAAAGGCATGGACGTCATCATTCAAGCCGCAGCTACTACGTCGGGATCAAAAGATATAGTGACCCGTCCCTATATCCACGTCACCGATAATGCGGTGATGAATTCTTATCTTTTTAGAGCGGCTTTCGAGCACAAAATCAAACACGTGATTTTTTTTAGCTGTACCGTCATCTATCCCTCTAGCGCTCGTGCTTTAAAAGAAACGGATTTTGATGCCAATGCTCCTTTGCATCCGCGCTATTTCGGCGTGGGCAACACCAAATTGTACACGGAAAAAATGTGCGAGTTTTACGCGGGAATTTCTTCCACTAAATTCACCGCTATCCGTCATTCTAATATTTACGGCCCACACGATAAATTCGATCTGGAACGCAGCCATGTGTTTGGCGCCACTGTCACCAAAGTCATGAATGCCAAAGATAAAGTCGTGGTATGGGGCACGGGAGAAGAAGAACGTGATTTGCTTTACGTAGATGATTTAATCCGTTTTGTGGAATTGGCCTTGCAAAAACAACAGCAAAATTACCGTTTGTACAATTGTGGTTACGGTCAAGCCATACCCATTAAAGACTTAGTGCAAAAAATAGTGACGCATTCTGGAAAGTCTTTGACCATTGAACATGATCTTTCTCAACCCACGATTAAAACCAGTTTGTACTTAGATTGTTCGCTTGCTAAAAATGAGCTGGGCTGGCAACCTAGCACCTCGCTGGATCAAGGGATCATGCATACACTGGCCTGGTGGAAGAAACATATCATGGTACAGCAGGACAAAGTAGCCATGGATATGGCGTAAAATTCCTTTTTTAGATGGAGCAATCCCATGCAAAAAGAATTTCTTTTTACTTCAGAATCCGTTTCTGAAGGACACCCCGATAAAATTTGCGATCAAATCTCAGATGCTGTTTTAGATGCCATGTTGGAACAAGACCCCCAGGCTAGAGTGGCCTGCGAGACTTATGTTAAAACCGGCATGGTCTTAGTCGGCGGCGAAGTAACCACCTCAGCCTGGGTGGACATTGAACAATTGACCCGCCACGTGGTCAGAGACATTGGTTACGACCATTCTGAAATGGGCTTTGATTGGAAATCTTGTGCGGTGGTATCTACGATTGGCAAACAATCTCCTGATATTGCCCAAGGGGTAGACCGTGCTTCTAAAGCAGAACAAGGCGCGGGAGACCAAGGGATTATGTTCGGCTATGCCACCAATGAAACCGAAGTGCTCATGCCCGCCCCCATTTATTACGCGCATAAACTCATGCAAAAACAAGCTGAATTACGTAAGAAAGGCACATTACCTTGGTTGCGACCTGATGCCAAAAGCCAAGTCACTTTTCATTACGTCAATGGAAAACCCGTCAGCGTAGACACCGTTGTTCTCTCTACACAACACCACCCCGACATTAAACAAAGCGATTTAGTGGATGCCGTCATAGAAGAGATCATCAAACCCGTCATTCCTAGCGAATGGCTGAGTAAACAGACCCACTATTATGTCAATCCTACCGGTCGCTTTGTCATAGGCGGCCCACTTGGGGATTGCGGATTAACAGGCCGAAAAATCATTGTCGATACCTACGGTGGCATGTCTAGGCACGGCGGCGGTTGTTTTTCGGGCAAAGATCCTTCTAAAGTAGACCGTTCCGCTGCTTACGCCTGCCGTTATGTGGCTAAAAATATAGTCGCTGCCGGTATTGCCGACCGTTGTGAAATTCAACTTTCTTACGCCATTGGTGTCGCTGAACCCACCTCTATTTATGTGGAAACCTTTGGTACCAGTCAATTAGCTGATGCAGACATTATCCGCCTCATTCGTGCGCATTTTGATCTTAGGCCTTACGGTATCATTCAAATGTTAGATTTATTGAAACCCATTTACCGACAAACCGCCACTTACGGGCATTTTGGGCGTGAAGATATAAATGTCTCGTGGGAAAAAACAGACAAAGCTGAGATACTACGTCAAGCAGCACACCTAGAACCGTTCCTGAAAACAGTGCAAACTGCGAATACGTAAAGGAGGACTTATGAGCTTTTACACACAAAAACGTATATTAGTCACAGGCGGTACTGGTTTAATTGGCCAACCCTTAGTGGAAATGCTCATACAGCAAGGCGCCAAAGTAACTGTCGTTTCCTTGGATGATGCTAAGCGTGCTCCCCAAGGGGTGATTTTCATGCAAGCTGACTTGCGTGAATTTCAAACTTGCCTAGACGTGTGTAAAAATCAGGACATTGTTTTCCAGTTAGCTGGCGTAAAAGGTTCGCCAGAGATGACAGCCAAACGGCCTGCCAGTTTTTTTGTCCCTACTTTAAGCTTCAGCATCAATATGATGGAAGCCGCGCGGCGCCAAGGTGTAGAACGATTTCTTTTCACCAGTTCCATAGGCGTCTATTCCCCCGCTGAGATTTTTCGTGAAGATGACGTCTGGCAGACGTTTCCTTCTCCGCACGACCGTTTCGCAGGTTGGGCAAAACGCATGGGAGAACTACAAGCAGAGGCTTATCACATTGAATACGGATGGGACAAAATTTCTATTGTCCGTCCTGCAAACGTATACGGGCCTTATGATAATTTCAATCCCGATAATGCCATGGTTATACCCTCCCTCATACGGCGCGCTATGCAAGGTGAAAATCCTTTGACGGTATGGGGAGATGGTTCACCCATACGCGATTTCATTCACGCACGTGATGTCGCACGAGGGATGCTGCTTGCGGTAGAAAAAGGTATCAATCAACCCATTAACTTGGGAAGTGGGACGGGCGTGAGTATTAAACAAATTGCAGAAATTATTGCCGCCAACATTCCCGGCAAACCCATAGCCCTGCAATGGGACACGACTAAACCAACCGGTGATAGGAAACGGCTCATGGACATGACAAGAGCGAATGGTTACGGATTCCAGCCTCAAGTTTCTATAGAAGAAGGGATTAAAAAAACGATTGATTGGTATCTGCAAAGTCAGCATCAGGTTAATACACGTTATAATGCCTTCACCGAAAGCATACTCCTTCCCACTGCACAGCCTTCAACATAAGAGCTTAGCCATGATCCATAAAATTGCTCTGCTCGCCCCAAAACAGGAAGACCTTCAAAAAGACGTGTTAGCCTTGCAACAGGCTTTTCAACATCGAAAAATAGAGACCGCCGATTTCGAAACCAGCGACGATATTCCTCTTTTCAATCCAGACTTAGTCATCGCCCTCTCACCACAAGATGCTAAGTTGACGCATTATCCTACGTATGGATTAATTAATCGTTCTAAAAAAGAATATTTAGAACTTCCTCGTTTTCTAAGAAATCTCTTGACCTATGATGGTTATCTCACTTACTCACCGGTAATGCATGAAATGCTGCAGGACCTTATGTTTGGAGCACGTAAATTAGATTCAGGTATCACCTCATTTGATATTCCCATCAATGAATTTTCTCCCTCTGCAGGACAGCAATACACCGCTATAGCTGAAGAAAATCAACCTCTGCTTTTTTCCAAGATAATCTATCACGACGCTGAGGGCCAGCGTAGTAAATTTAAAAATATGTATTCTTTCTTGGCCAATCAATGCCCTTATTTTGAGTTGATAAAAAAAGTAGAGAGAGAAGATTTAATGTGGGCTTATAGAAAAGCCGGCATAGGTCTTTGTTTGAATGCAGGTGACTTGGAAAATCAATTCATTTCCCAACAATTTCTAGAAATTGTCGCCTCAGGTGCTCTTGCCATTGCTCCTCGCAGCCCTATTATTGAAAAATATTTTGGGGAAAATGTGTTGTATTTTTCTCCTCACGACAATATGGCAACCGTCATCAAAACAATTAATCATCATCACACTTGGATACAGGCTAACCAGACTCAAAGTTTAACGATGGCACAAAAAGCTCAAGCTATTTTCCATAAGCATTTTTCTTTTGATACCTATTTAGAAAATCTTATGCAATTGCATGACGATGCGCTTATTAAGAAGGGGTTTAAACCTGATCCTAAAGAAAATAGCGATCAACTCCCTTCGGTGTCTTATATTATTCGTACCGGTGGCCGTAACCGTCCTTTACTGGAGAAAGCATTAGATAGCCTCATCGCTCAAAATTACCCTAAACTCAGAGTAATTTTTTGCATTTATAAAGATTTTGATTTTATGGAAGAGTTAATTCAAAAATATCCTTCCTTGCAAATCACCGTGGTGAAAGATTATCAATCCATACGATCTAAAGCAATTTGTGATGGGATGGCCGCAGTCAAAACTGATTTATTTGGTCTACTGGACGATGATGATGAATTACATCCCAATCACGTACGTTCGCTGGTAAAAACACTGCAATACCATCATCAGCGCGATTGGCGTGGGCCTATAGGCATGGCCTATAGCGGAAGTATTATTGTCGATGATGGCAAACCCGTACATGAAAAAAGTGAATTTCATGACTTTAAGTTAACCAATAGGAATGAACACCGTGTCATCGAGCATTATCGCTTTTATAGACCAGGGCAAATGGCACAACATGATTGGTTTATGATGTCTAATTCCTGGCTGGCTAAAGCATCGTTAATTGACAGTGAACTCTTGACCGATCCTGGCATTGATACTTGCGAAGATTTATATTTTGAACTGCAACTTGCCCAAAGAACACATTTTGCTTTTTCTGCGGAAGTCACTGTTTATCACCATTTTCATTCGATAGGAAATTCCACTATCGTTGACAGCAGCCGCCATATCCCTGATACCCAGCGCATTGCCTTACGCAATTTTGGCAGAAGTTTTCCTGGCGAGTTTCAGTATGATACCCACTATAATTTAGTGGGCCGAGAGGTAGGAGACGGGCCTTTAGCAAAGGTGGCTTATCAAGATCCAGAAACCACACCACCCTATCAAGTTCTCTATGCCGTCAACCCTTTTTATATAGACAGAGGCATAAGGGCGGCTTCTCTTTTTTCTGCCACTACTGCTGAACAAGCCTCTTCAGATAGTAGCCAGGCTTCGCTTGTACAATTAACATCCGCTTTTATTGATCTTTATCCCCAAGAAAGAAAATTATTATTTCAAAAAGCCGTTAAATTTTGGCGCACACACGGTATCATGCATACAATTAAACGTATTTTCACTTTTACAATAGATGATCTGACCTTAATAAAAGAAGATATGCATTCAAAGAGTAAAAAACTCTCCCTAAAAGAAGCCTACATCAAACTACGTATCCATATTAAATACTTTGGCTTGAAGCCTACTTTACAAAAAGTCATGCAAAAGGCTTATGCTAAGCGGCGTTAAGCGTTTGCTTGGCTTTCTACCGGGTAGGAACTTTGTGGCATTGGCTTAGGTGTATCCTGAAGAAACTGCTCATGTCTAAACTGATCGAGTGGTTTGACCACTAAAACCACAAGTAAAATAGCGGCTATATTGGTGAAGAAAAAAACCGTATAGCCAATGTAAGATAACCCAAACCATTTCAATGCTAAAGCGATACAAAAAAAATGGGTCATGTAAATAGGATAAGAAAGCTCTCCTATATATCGATCTAGAATGGACTGTTTAGTGACCCAAAACAAATAAGGCAATGCCACGGTCACGAGAATAATAAATAACCAGTATTTATAGCTATAGTGATCTATTAAATGGTAAATAATAGTTGCATAAAAAAGTACGCAAAAAAGGATGGTCCACGCTCCAATTTGAAGAGCAACACTTTTAGGCTTATCGCGTATTCGCGAATAAAGTAGCCTATGACTCAATACGCCCAATAAAAAAATACCCAGTGAAGTGGGAAAAAAAGCATGCTGCATATTATAGTTGTCATATCCTAAGTAACCGAGAACAATACGTAATATAAAAGTAAGCAGGCAGAGGATCAGAATAGTACGATGCGGCCTAATCAAGAGAAAAGGGACCAACAAATAAAAGCTAAGCTCTAGAGAAAGCGTCCATGCTTGGCCCAAAATAGCAAAACCAGCGCCTATGGCACCCGGTACCGAAGGGCTGTTTAAGGGATCGAAAATAAAAGCCTTAGCATGGGGATCATAAATAAAAAACCGCATGGCGGCTTGACCGAACAAAAACATATTTTCAAAAAGATAAATGGCTTTGTCCGATAATGAGTTGAGTGATTGCAAGGCTTCGCTAGGTAAATGGAAGGGGGGCGGAGGAATAATGTTGTATAAAGCCAGTCCTAGCGTGATAAATAAGCAAACATAGTAAAGTGGGAAAATTCTTAACGCTCTACTTAAATAAAAATTTTTCACCTGGGCAAAACGGAAAGATGAGAGCTGGTATTTTTCCACTATCAGCGACATGTAAAAACCAGAAATCACAAAAAAAGCTTGCACGGCTAATCCACCATTGCCATCCAGAGGCTTTAAAAATACAACAGGGATATGGCTGGAAACCACTACGAGAGCTAAAAAATATCGCAATATACCCATATGCCTATAGCCTAAAGAAGAATGAAATACTGAAAACCAGAACTAAAGTAATACAAAAGAAAGAAGTTGTCCATTGCAAGTGTTTGGGCTTCGTTTGCAAGGAAAGACATTTTTTTAAGCTAATTTAGTAATTTCTATTCCTAAAAACAAAGAGCAAACGGTATAATTCATTGCTATTTGTGCCAAGGAAAATAAACGGAATGCAAAGAAATCTATTTTACATTTGGAAAAAAGAGAACAAGGTTGGCGCAGTGGCTGGCGTTCTGATTGCTATGCTGGGAATCACTTTGGGATATTGGTTTGTCATCCATCAAATGCAGGCCATTTCACCGACAGCGTCTTCTTCTTATCCTTCTTTCTATTTTATATTTACTCTCTCAGAAGGTGCACTTACTCTCTTTATCTTCTTTAGTTTGTCTTGGCTCATATTGAAATGGCTTTCTGCAGCTAAACTGTCTTCTCTTGCTATTGCCGCCACTTACTCTCCTGTGTTGCTACTCTATTTGAATTCACCTTTGTATGGAGTAGCATTGCTTGTCCTTTTCTTACAACTCGTCCTATTGCTTTCGGTATTAAAAACCAAAGACTATTTGAGATTGCATTCTGCCTATACTGCAGATGTCCTTGCTTTCACCTTACTCTTCTTGATGCACTTATTTTTAACAACGCGCTTTTCTCCCTTGCATTGGAAAATGGCCCTACTCGTGCATCCTGGCATGAATGCCCACGAAATTCCCATGGTGTCCCCTTTATTTAAAAGCTACGCTTTAGCTAAGCAATTCGTTTTTTCCAGTATGGATTATTCTCAATGGGCCGGGATCATGAACCCACCTATTACCCTGGCTTCACCTTTCCTGCAATTACTTACTTTGCTCGCTGACTTGCCTAACATAGACCCAGTATCTTTTAATGTCATACTCATGACCATTAATTTTGTCCTCATTGTAGGAGGATCTTTTGGGTTTTATCTATTTTTAAAACATGCTGCCAAATCGCATTTTCTCTTTGCCTGGGCAGGTGGATGTTTATTCTTTTTCAGCGGGTCTCCGCTGCTTGACCATATGCTAAGAGATGATGGCGGTGTTTTTTTATCTCCCTACGCTATTTTTCCTTATGCGTTATTGCTTATTTCATTCGCTTATGAAAAGAAAAATTATTATTTAGCCGCTTGGGCAGGTGCTGCACTAGCTTCACCGTTTTTCTTTATGACACCACATCCAGAAGGAACCATTTATTCGCTTTTGTTTTACCTCGTGTATGCCCTAGGACTCATGATATTTACTCCATCTTTACGCTGGACAACCCGATTGGGTTTAACTGGGTTTTCTGCCCTCTCGTTCTTTCTGCTTTCAGCATTTAACATCTGGCCTATTCTCTATGATTCCTGGATGGGATATATGCATACTTTTGCTCATGTCGGTGATGTAGACAGCATGCCTCTCACTTTTTTTATTCCCTATTTTAAGCTAGTTGCGGTGATGCTGCCCTTGTCCTTTTTATTATTATTTCTTCAAAAAAAATTGAGCGTCGTTTATTTAAGCTCGGTTTTCTTATTAGTCTTTTTATTGTCTCTCATTCTGCTCACCAGCTCTCTCACGGTAGTCACTTCCTTAGTTAATTTCTTTCACATCGGGGTACACATTTGGCTACCGTGGCGCGTTGGCATGTACTTTTGCTTAATGTTATTTACGATTACCCTATTATGCCTTGAAGCCATAGCCCGAGAGGGCGTATGGCTGACAGCCAAACGTATACGAAATTTAATCCATTAATCGGGAGAACTAAAGGATGCGTGTTTCCACTCCGTTTTCCTTTTCTTGGAAAGGAAAAGTATTATTTTACTCCTTGTCCTTACTCCTAGTATTAGGTACCTGCGCTCTCTTTCCTTTAGAATTCACGCGTACAGCCGAACAAGCTGACAACCCTCAACACTGTCCTTATTACATTAGTTTGCAATCCATACTGGCGACTTATCCCTTATTAGCCAATGATAAAGCCAATATCGTGTTTATAAAAAATAAGATTTTGAAATTCGAAAATAAACTGCAAAAAAAAACGCCTGCTCATAAAGACATTTTTGAAGCGTATCTTCGTCCTTATTTAGCCCAATTAGCTTCTTATCACGTGACTTCTATTAAACAGGTGGAAACAGAAGAAAATATTTTGACCATTGCAAAAAATAGTTATCCTTTTATTGATGCTTATTATCTCAATACACGCTTCTTTTGTCTTAACCCTTTATATCACTGGGACCCCCTCAGTTCGCGACGTATTTTGCGCTACAATCTAAATGGGCTCTATGATCGAATTCCCAGCCCCTATTCCAGAATAATCAGCGCAGTCTCTGAAGTATGGCTGACCGGTTCTTCTCCCGGATTTTTTATCAACAATCAGACCACGACTATGGATACACGCTTTCTGACTGGCATGCCTTTGTTGACCGCTTTATATGTGTTGCCTAAATTTGATTTTGTCAAAGTCGGCGGCTATTTCCCTACCATGCCTTGGTCTTATTTTAATGCACATTCTTTTATTGATCCTATAACAAGAAAAATAATAAATGTAGGAGGCATTGATGTTTTCACTGTTGAAAAATCCCAACTTCCCTCTCTTCCTATTCCTGGAATTAAACCTTTAGCCTCCAATTCTCTTTCGATATTTAGTTCCACACTGCGTTCTTTTATCAATACCCAATCCTACGGCATCGCTTATTTCGCTCATCACCTTTCCTATATCTCACCTAGCCTAGTCACTGCTTATGAAAATGAGATTAAACATTATTTTTCTACTCATCAGGATGTAAGGCCTTTTCTCAATGCCACTCAAGCCTTGTATTCAAGGCTACTTCAATTAAAAGATAAGCATGATGTCATTCTAGAATCCACCCCACCTTCTCTTTCTATCCAAACAAAATCCTCACTTCAAACCACAAATAGTCAATTTAAAATAGAAGGAATAGTGGGAGAACGTGCTTTATTCACAACGCTTTGTGCAGAGAAAACCTGTACTTTTGTATTCAATATCGCCTACGCACCAAGTTGGCATGCCTATGTCAATGGCAAGCCCTCTCCCATCACTCGCACTAATTTTGCATTCCTATCGACTACCGTGCCCGAAGGCAAAGCCACGGTTTGGTTTATCTATGCAAGCTTAATCCGTACACTGAGTGAAGGGGTGAGCTTATTATTTTTGGCCTGGCTCATTGTTTCCCAGTGCAGGCACAGTTAACTAAAGGAGAGAGAATAATGAAATTGCAGGCAAAGATAATGGTTATCATGGCAAGTGCCTGGTTGGTGATTTGCAGTATAGTCATAGCCGATTCGAAATTCATCATTACTCAAAATTATAAAAATATAGAGAAAGAAATTATCCAACATCGCATACAGGATACACAAAGAGCGTTGGAGCGAATGCTTGATAGTTTGTCTTTATATACCCTAGCTTGGTCGCAATGGGATGATGCTTATGCTTTCATGAAAACAAAAAGCACTGCCTTTATCCAATCTAATTTTGTCCCTGCGATTTATAGAACAGCCCATCTTAACTTTATTATCTTTTATAATTCCGATGGAAAATTATATTACGGTCGGGCTTACGATACGGCAAAGAATACCATAGCATCTGTTCCACCATTGCTTTTAGAGTACATTAGTAAAAATAAATTTTTCGTGACCTACCATGATGTCACTTCACATCAGGTTGGATTGTTCCAAACCAAAATGGGATTAATCGTAATGAGCTCAAGGCCCGTGCTCATGAGCAATGGGAAAAAACCCAGTCGCGGAAGTTTGTTGATGGGCTATTATTTGGATGATACTTTTTTTAATACGCTCTCGAAAACAGTCGGTATGGAAGTGAAATTTCTCTCACTCTCTCAGATCACCCATGACAATCAACTCCGTGGGGTATATGAAAAACTGCTTTCAACCAAACAATATGCCGTGCTAATCGTGGGCCCGAAAATTGAGCATGGATTCATCTTATTGCGAGACATAGATGCTTCGCCCGTTGGCCTAATACGCGTTGAGATTCCAAGATTGCTCTATCGTTCTGGATTAATGACCATCTATCACTATATATCCGTGGTCTTATTATCTGGCATACTGGTTATCTTATTGACCTTGTATTTGCTGAAAGTATTTGTACTTGACCGTGTGTTTAGCATTAGCAATCAGATAGCAAGAATCAATAGAGAAAGAGAGTTTGATCAACAGATTGCCGTCTCTGGGCACGATGAGTTAAGTAAGATGGTCTTTACCATCAATAACATGTTAGACCTGATTTCTAATTCCCAATCTCAGCTCCGTTATATGGCTTCTCATGATCCCTTGACTCATTTACCCAATCGTGATTATTTTTACGAATTGTCCACTCAGGCCATACTCAGGGCCAATGAAACCAAATCAAAAGTAGCTGTGATGTTTATGGACATTGATAAGCTTAAAAAAGTAAATGACAGCTATGGGCATGCGGTAGGCGACAAACTAATTAAAATAGCCGCTAAAAGGATAAAAAATTCGCTGCGAGAAAGCGATGTGGTAGCCCGTCAATCTGGCGATGAATTTATTATCCTGATGCAAGATATCACCGACAATACGGTAATATCCCTTACGGCTCAACGCATCTTACAGGAAATAGCAATACCTTTTGTCATTGATAACCAAACTATTTACGTGTCTTGCAGCATAGGGATTAGCATTTATCCCGATGATGGAGCGCAAATAGAAGAGTTAATTAAGAATGCAGATGATGCAATGTACTCAACAAAAACCAAATCGGGAAATAGTTACAATTATTATAATCATGAGCTACTTTTATGCTGCCAAGGGCAAGTTATTGCTTCTTTCAGTCAGTCTAGTTTTTATAGTAATTTCTTTAATGGTAATACCACTGGAATATTTAAAAACAAATGAGTTAGCCGATAATCCAAATGGCTATCCCTATTATATTAGTTTGCAGTCCATTTTAACGAATTATCCTTTGTTGGCTAATGATCATGCCAATCTTTTTTTTATCAAGAAAAAATTATTACAATTTGAAAAAAATATGGCGCTAAGCACAGGCTCGCAAGAGAATATCACTCAATATAAAGATCAGTATTATACGGCGTTACACACGATAGGATTGACGAGCATTGCAACTACCAATGAAGAGAAACTCATTTTGGCTGCGGCCCAAAGCACCTATCCCGTGATAGACCGTTATTACTTAGATGACCAGATTTTCCCTCACAATCCTTTGTATGAATGGAAGCCTGAGCATTCAAGACGCATACTTCACTACAACATGGCTGCTCTTTACCAGGGTATTCCTAATCGGTATTGGCGTATATTGGGTGCGGCATCAGATGCTTTCCAGTTAGGTGTGTTTTCAGGTTTTTTTGTCAATAATCAAACCACCACTTTAGTGACTCAATTCATGACAGGCGTGCCCATTTTAACGGCCTTATATGTCCTGCCCAAATACGATTTTGCCAAGCTAGGCTGGTATTATGCCATGGTGCCTTGGAATTATTTTCGTGCAGAGCATTTTGTGGATCCTTCTTACAGAAAATTATTAAATATCGCCGGTATAGAAGTGTTCACATTTAAAAAATCTGAATTTCCCTCTATGAAGATAGAAGGAAGTAAACCATTGCCTAGTTTTGTGCCTAAACAATTTGCATTAGATCACGTTTCATTTATTAATCTACAGTCGTATGGAATGGCGTATCTTGCCAATCACATTCAGGTCGTACCACCTCAAAATGTCCAACCACACGAAAAGGTGATTAAGCGTTATTTTGCACATGCGGATCATCATGACCCTGCCCAATTTACGGCGGCAACGAATGCGCTTTATCAGCAATTAATGCGTTTGTCCCATAAACACGATATTTTGAATCAGAGCACCGCTTATCGGATTCACTTCAAGCATCCCAAGGCCCTGCAGGAAACGTGGATATTCAAGGCATAGTTGGCCCTAGGGCTTTGTTCGTCACGGATTGTTTAAGAAAAAATTGTACCTTCGTTTTTAACATGGCTAAGGCCAATGGTTGGCATGCGTACGTCAATGGTGAGCCTGCACCTATCGCCCGTGCTAATTTTGCTTTTATGTCTATCCCTGTTCCTCAAGGTAAAGCTACCGTGTGGTTCATTTATCATCCTTTCTCGCAATGGCTGAGTTATTTTC
>Ga0207084_1068_pt1 | contig 24656 bp, 24 predicted proteins | sample Alteio_BWMinHeat_55_FD_153543 | JGI IMG/M metagenome (GOLD analysis project Ga0207084, IMG submission 153543) | Enriched cells from forest soil in Barre Woods Harvard Forest LTER site, Petersham, Massachusetts, United States -... | ecosystem: Environmental > Terrestrial > Soil > Temperate forest >...
TAACCGAAACCGAGTAATAATGAAAAACGGTTATTAGGATTGATGCCCAAGGCTTTAGCTTGAGCATTGCGGAACCACCCTTCGGCTACCAAATTATCAAAGAAAGGATGTAAACGATGTTCCGATAAAAAAGGTTCTTTGCGCAAGGGAAGCGTATAAGCGATGGCAGGCTGTTTTTCTTGAAGATAAGTAATGTCGTAGGTAAATACTATCCGCCCACCTGGCTCTTGGTGTAAGCGGCCAGCGTAGGTATCGTAGTAATAAACCTTGCCCCACAATGTGTTTGCCATATAAATCTTAATTTATATTTCAGAATGTTTGTTTAATTATTATATAAGGTAATTTATTTTTTATCCATATATACTATTAATTATAAAATATGTTTTATAAATTATTCTATTGATTCCCTTCCAACCAGCATTAGCGACAAAGTAAAAGGGAGGGTGGATTAGGCGCGTATTTTGCGTCGTAATCCACCTTACGATACCGTTTTATTTTTTCGTGTTGAATTGGCAACCGATATTGTGTGCATATCCAAATTTCACTGTGACAACACGGGCACTGTTATCGTTAGGAACGGTTTGTTCGCAGGTAAATTTTTTGATATAGCAATTACTATTCGTTGCTTCGAAGGTGACTCGCACTAGTCTTTTTGAAAGAGGAAAGGCGGTTTCAGTACTAGGATTGCTGATACAACCTCGGGTATGGCCGTAGGTTGTAATTTTTTCTATCACACCTTCTTCATGTAAAGCGTTTTTTTTGATTAATTTCCCGGTATGAATGGTTGCTTTCAACTCGCATCCTTCGCCCGACAAATTTTCTACACAATATTCGTAAGCATAAGTTAATGGTGTAAAGGCAAGCGTAATAAGAATGAGTATGAATTGGCTCGCAGTGAATAAGATATTTTTTTTCATGAGTCGTTTCCTTATTTCTTTAATGAGTTGCTAGTGAGTCGTGATGGTGCATTGTAATTCTTGGTTTTGATCTAAGGTAACGTTAGCTATGTATAAGCCAGGAAAATAAGGTTTGGCAGCTTGCTTAAGGAAGGCTTTTCTGCAACTACCCGTCACTGATTTTTTATTTGCAGTCTTTGTTTTCAAGCTGAATTGTACAGTAAGTACTTTGATATCCTCCTCGTAACTAATGCCATCATAACGGCTGAGACAGGTCAAACCATCTTGAGTGGGACCAATATAATTGTGACTAATATCATTAATAGAGCCTTCATTTCTTAAATCTTTACCAAACGATAAGAAATTTGTCTCAAATACGACGTTGATAGGGTCCACTCCTGCTTCGTCAGCAATTTGATTGTTCACACACATATGATAATTTACAGCGTAAGCTTTGGCGCTTAACATCAGCATGGCTATGAATAAGCAATTAGTAAGCTGTTTGAGCAATGAAAGTTTCATCGGGCTGTCCTTTATTTTATTGTTTAATTGGGAGTGATTTTAGCTGGTGTGGGCTAGATTTGCTAGATGTTATCTGCAAGCCGCTTGCGCATTTTCTTGCAAATGCAGAGGATTAATCGTGCCTATGATGACGCTGCTGACGCCAGGTTCATTGAGAGTAAAGCGCAGAGAGTCTGTAGCAGATAAATGAGGGCTAGGAAGATGGCCGCTGTCCAAGGCTTTTTTAATGAAAATACCTTTTTGTTGTTGGTGGGCGTAAGTGATGATATCGCGTTCATCTGTGTAGGTTTTATTGAAGGTGACCATGGCCACATCGGCGTGATCTATAGTCATGAGACCGCCAGAAAGGGTTTTAGTGGACATGCCGTAAGCACGTAATTTGCCTTCCTGTTTGAGTAAATCTAAAGTGAGAAAGACGTGGTCGTTTTGTATATGTTGTTCATCATGACCATCAGAATGCACTAATACGATATCTAAATAATCCGTTTGCAAGGCGCGTAAACTTTCTTCTATGCTTTGCCGCAGTGCAGATGTTGAAAAATCAAATTGTGATGCACCATTGATAAACTGTTCCCCCGCTTTAGTCGAAATCACCCACTCTTGCCGTTGACCACGCAAGAGTTTGCCCAAGCGCGCTTCGCTGCTGCCGTAAGCCGGTGCAGTGTCTAATAAATTAATGCCTAATTCTTTAGCGTGATGCAGTAAGGTAATTAATTCGGCATCTGTAGGTAATTGAAAATCACTAGGATATTTCACACCTTGATTGCGGCCAAATTTAACTGTGCCTAAACCAAGACAACTGACTTCAATTGCAGTGCTTCCTAAACGGCGCTTTTCCAACACACGTCCTCCCAAATGGGTTTAGCTAAGGGTGGCATAGGCCAAGCGCGCAATTCGCGCGTATCAAAAAAATGCGTAGAGAGCGACCGTTTTTCTATTTGTTGCAAGATATCGGCAGCGAGTTTAGGAGCGAGTGCTAATTTGGTCGGCCAAGCAATAATCATGTTCTCTATGACTTTGCAGTAAGATGACTCTGGCTTTAGCCCGCTTTTTTGTTGCGGTTCGGCACGGTCTACCGTGAAGGTCGCAAATTCTGCCATAGAAAAATCCAGCCAAGGAAAAAGAGCGCGCAATTCTTCTTTTGCCGCTTTGATTTGTGTTTCGCTATCACGGCCCACTCCATCTTCAGCTAACAGCCCACCTAAATACCAAATCGTATTTCCATCTTGAGTGTGATGAGTCGTAATGGTCAAACGAGGACGGCTGCCTAAACCTAGGCAATGTCCGTACAAGGGATAATCGAAAGGTGTTTTGACTAATACCATATGCAAGGGCCGTCTTTGCATGGCAACTTCTTTATTTTTGAGTTTACGAATAATCACTTCATTGCCCGAACCGGCCGTGAAAATAAATTGTTGCGCGCTGACTTTCACCGCTTTACCTGACATATAAACCGTGGCGGATAACAATTTACCTTGCTCGTCAAATTTCAATTCTTCATCGCACAACGGTTCAATACGAAAGACAGCATCTTGAGTGGCCTTCACTAATTCACGCACTAAAACAGGGACGTCAATCACTAATTCATCCAGGGAAAAGATCTCACCTTTGAAATCAGGATGTTGAAACACCGTGGGATAGAGTTCTTTAGATAAAGGCTCCACTTGACTATGCAAAGCGGTACTCGCTAGTAAACCCGCCAACTTAGAGGTGAATTTATGGGGGGCCCAAAGATAATGCTGTGAAGATAAAATAGGGACACCCGATAAATCAACCTCACCTTTGCCGCTTAAGCATTGTTTCCACAGCGTAGGCATGTCTGACAAGGATTGTGACTCATTGGTCAATGCGCCTTGCAAGGCATATTTCAAGCCCCCGTGGATAATGCCTTGGGCTTTATGTGTTTGACCGCCGCCTAAAGCACCGGATTCAAATAAAATAGCGGACAACCCTGATTCACGTAATCGGTTTAACAACCACAAGCCGGCAATGCCTCCGCCAAATATGACAATATCGGCTGCTGCTACTTTTTCCATATCTTGCTTACCACCCACTGAATGTTCATAAGGGGGGCTATTGTTTCACAAACTGGGGTTGATAAAAAGGATGCCGCAGCGCAGACTAGGCATTTTTCGCATAGAATGTCTTTTTTTATGCAGGATTTACACCATGATTGGGCTTGATCATCAATTTGACGTCATTGTTGTAGGCGGTGGACATGCCGGGACAGAGGCGGCTTTAGCGGCCGCACGCCTGGGAGCTAAGACTTTATTGCTTACCCATAACATAGAGACCTTGGGTCAAATGTCTTGTAATCCCGCCATAGGCGGGATTGGCAAAGGCCATTTAGTCAAAGAAATCGATGCCTTAGGCGGGGCCATGGCAAAGGCCGCTGATTTAGCAGGTATTCATTTCCGTATCTTGAATGCCAGCAAGGGCCCGGCCGTGCGGGCCACCCGGGCGCAAGCGGATAGGGCCTTATACAAGCAAGTCATACGTACTATGTTAGAAAATCAGCCTAATTTAATGCTGTTTCAACAAGCGGTGGACGATATCCTCGTAGAGCAAAATAAGGTCGTGGGGGTGAAAACCCAAATGGGCTTAGTGATTAAAGCTAAAACCGTCGTTTTAACGGCCGGCACATTTCTCGCCGGCAAAATCCATATAGGCCTCAATCATTATGAAGCGGGCCGTGCGGGCGACCCTCCTGCCAAAACGTTGGCCGCGTGTTTGCGGGAATTGCCTTTACGCGTGAACCGTTTAAAAACGGGGACGCCACCACGCATAGACGGCCGTAGCGTGGATTTCAGTGTGATGGAAAAACAAGCGGGCGATACGCCAACACCGGTTTTTTCTTTTGAGGGAGACGCGAGTCAACATCCACAACAAGTGTGTTGTTATATCACGCATACTAATGAAAAAACGCATGAACATATTAGAGCGGGTTTAGCAGGATCGCCTTTGTATACCGGTGTGATTGAAGGAGTGGGCCCGCGTTACTGCCCCTCCATAGAAGATAAAATCATGCGTTTTGCCGATAAAACCTCACACCAAATTTTTGTGGAACCCGAAGGGTTAAGCACGCACGAGCTTTATCCTAACGGCATTTCCACTAGCCTGCCTTTTGCAACGCAAATCAATTTGGTGCGTTCCATACGCGGTTTTGAAAATGCTCACCTCACCCGTCCGGGCTATGCCATAGAATATGATTTTTTTGATCCGCGCGATTTACGGCCTTCTTTAGAAACCAAAGCCATTGCCGGCTTGTTCTTTGCCGGTCAAATTAATGGTACGACGGGTTATGAAGAAGCAGCGGCCCAGGGTTTAATTGCCGGCCTCAATGCCGCTCGTCAATGCAATGAGGTGGCCCCGTGGACGCCACGTCGTGATGAAGCCTACATAGGCGTTTTAATTGATGATTTAGTCACGCGAGGCACGCAAGAACCCTACCGTATGTTTACCAGTCGCGCCGAATATCGTTTAAGTTTGCGTGAAGATAATGCTGATTTGCGTTTGACGCCTAAAGCTTACGAACTGTCTCTCATTGATGAAAAACGCTATCAACAATTCGAAAACAAACGGGAACAGATAGTCACAGAAAGCGCTAGGCTGGCGGCGACTATAGTGCATCCGCAAACCGCAGAAGCAAACCAATTGGAAAAGAAATTACTGCATGCGCTGACGCGAGAATATCGTCTATCTGAATTATTGCGCCGTCCTGAACTTACTTATCGTGATCTCATGGCCGTCCCTGCGCTTGGCCCTGGCATTGCAGATGAAAAAGTGGCCGAGCAAATTGAAATTCAAGCTAAATACGCGGGGTATATTGATAGGCAAGAAGAAGAGATAGCCAAACAATTGCGTCACGAGACCCTCTCCTTGCCCGATAATTTGAATTACGCTGAAATGAAAGGCCTGTCTTCAGAAGTCCGTCAAAAACTCAGCGAAATTCGTCCCACGACTATTGGCATGGCCTCCCGCATTCCTGGAATGACACCGGCCGCAGTTTCATTACTATTAGTGCATCTCAAGAAGCGTCAACATGCCAACCCTTGAGTCTTTGCTCACGGCAGCGTTAGAAAAAAATCAATGGGTGCTCGCTCCTGAAACCAAATCATTACTTCTGCGCTACCTCGATTTGCTGCAAACCTGGAACCGTGTCTTTAATCTCACAACGATTACTGACCCACAGGGCATGGTCTATCTGCATCTCATGGATAGTTTGCTGGTGTCACCCTACGTGCAAGGCCAACGCTGCCTGGACGTGGGTAGCGGTGCGGGCTTGCCTGGTCTACCACTGGCCATAGTCAATCCTCAACAACAGTGGGTGTTACTGGACAAGAGCAGTAAAAAAACACGTTTTTTGACCCAAGTAGTGGCAGAATTGCAATTACCCAATGTAGAAGTCTGTCATGCGCGTTGTGAGGATTTTCATCCCCCTCTGTGTTTTGATAGTATTTTGTCACGTGCTTTCGGTACTATCAGTCTATTCGCACAAACGACTAAACACCTTCTTTGTCCAACAGGAGTATTGATAGCCATGAAAGGCAAATATCCTCAGACTGAGTTAGCGGAACTGACTAGTTCGTTTAGTGTGAGCGTGCAGAGAGTGGACATCAAAGGGATTGATGTGGAAAGACACATCGTGCTGCTTACTAATCAATAAGAGGAAAGAGGTTGTGGGAAAAATTATTGCGATAGCCAATCAAAAAGGGGGAGTGGGAAAAACCACCACCAGTATTAATTTGGCTGCGTCTTTTGCCGCCATGCAGCGGCAAGTGGTATTGATTGATTTAGATCCGCAAGGAAATGCGACGGTGGGCAGCGGTATCTATAAACCGCAAATTAAACATACCTCCAACCAAGTGTTATGCGGTGAAGTGACTATCAAAGAAGCTTTAATTAAAACCGCCGCTGGTTTTGATTTGCTCGCGACCAGTCAAGAATTAATAGTGGCGGAAATGCAATTATTGCAAGCCGCTGAACGCGAGCAATGTTTAAAACATATTTTAGAAACGATTGTTGCCGATTATGATTATGTGTTGATTGATTGTCCGCCTTCTTTAAGCATACTAACGGTGAATGCGCTGGTGGCCGCAGATTCTGTGATCATTCCCGTGCAATGCGAATATTTTGCTTTGGAAGGATTGAGCGGATTGTTAAATACCATTGAACAAATTCGCACGACTATCAATCCCCGTTTACACGTAGAAGGATTATTGCGCACTATGTACGATGGGCGTAATCGACTCGCATTAGACGTGTCTTCACAATTGTTAGAACATTTTTCCGATTGCGTGTATCGCACTGTGATTCCACGCAATGTGCGCTTGGCTGAAGCCCCTAGCCACGGCGCTCCTATCTTGCACTACGATGGAAAATCACAAGGTGCGCTGGCTTATTTGGCGCTGGCCGGAGAAATTTTAAGACGGGGAGAAAAAACACAGGAGAAAAAATCAGCATGACTCACGACGCCTTAATTGACGCCCCGCTGGGCAAAAAAATGAATTATATTTCGCAATACCAACCCGATTTGTTATTTCCTATCACCAGAAAAATGAATAGAGATAAAATCGGTGTGGATGAAAAGCATTTGCCCTTTCAAGGCAAAGACATTTGGAATGCCTATGAATTATCGTGGCTCAATGCCAAAGGCAAACCTGTCGTCGCCGCCGCCGAATTTCTAGTGCCTTGCCATTCTCCTAATTTGATAGAAGCTAAATCATGGAAGTTATATTTGCATTCTTTGAATAACACGTCGTTTGATTCATTTGCCACTGTGGAAAATATTTTAATAAAAGACCTCTCTGCCGCAGCCGGAGCACCCGTAATAGTGAAATTGATAGCGCTTCCCACGGCCCCAGAAAAAATTTCACGACAATTCGAGGGGATTTGTCTCGATGAATTAGACATTGCCTGTGATACTTATACGATTGAACCGGCTTATTTGGCCACAGAAAATCAAACCGTCACGGAAACGCTTTATTCCGATTTGCTCAAGTCCAATTGCTTAGTTACGGGTCAACCGGACTGGGGCAGCATTCAAATCACTTACACCGGAAAAAAAATCCAACACATAGGATTATTAAAATATTTAGTTTCCTTCCGCAATCACAATGAATTTAATGAGCAATGTATAGAACGCATTTTCATGGGCATTACCCAACACTGTGCCCCCGAAAAATTATTAATCACCGCTCGTTATACCCGCCGCGGCGGCATGAATATCAACCCTTACCGCGCCAATTATGCAGTGGAAGTAGACAATTTACGTTTGTGGCGGCAGTGATTCTTTCAACAGGATAATTTCCTCATGACAACAAATGAAAATCCTAAGACGCATTTTGGTTATCGTCAGGTGCCCCTAGAAGAAAAGTCCCATTTGGTGGCGCAAGTGTTTCAATCGGTGGCGCCTAAATATGATCTCATGAATGATTTGATGTCATTAGGCCTGCATCGCTTATGGAAACGGTTTACCATTGAGCAAGCAAATGTAAAACCTGGAAATGTCGTGTTAGATGTGGCCTCGGGCACGGGTGATTTGGCCATGGCGTTTGCACGCCAGGTGGGAAAACAAGGTAAAGTGATTTTGTCTGATATTAATGCCGCCATGTTAAATCGGGGACGTGAAAGATTGGAAGATGTTGGCATAGTGAGCAATGTGGACTATGTACAAGCCAATGCCGAATGTTTACCGTTTGCCGATAATGAAATGGATTGCATTACCATGGCCTTTGGCTTGCGTAATGTCACAGACAAACAAGCCGCGCTTTCTTCTCTATATCGCATTTTAAAACCAGGTGGTAAATTGCTGGTGCTGGAATTTTCCCATCCTGAAAATGCTGTGCTCAATCAACTTTACGAATGGTATTCTTTTCACCTTATTCCAAAATTAGGCGAGTTGGTCGCAAACGATCGCGACAGTTATCAATATTTAGTGGAATCGATTCGTATGCATCCCGATCAAGAAACATTAAAAACCATGATGCAAACCGCTGGATTTGAAGATGTGGAGTATTTTAATTTAAGCGGTGGGGTGGTTGCATTGCATAAAGCATATAAATATTAATGGAAAAACGGGTGTAGCTAATGAAAAAATTATTCCTGCCAGCGCTCACTAAAATGATTAACACTTACCTTCAATTGGATCCTGCATCCAATCAGCGTTTAATGAAATTACAAGATCGCGTCGTTACCATGGAGTTTTTGCCTTTTCATATCCTCTTTCAATGCCGATTTACTACAGATGGCGTGACGGTGAGTGCTGAGGAAATAGAGCAAGCTTGCACGATTATTCGTGGTACGCCTTTGCAAATGCTAGGAGTGATGGTGAATAAAGACCAGCGTCAGCGCTTTTTTGCAGAAGACCTTAGCATAGAAGGCGATGTGGAATTGGGGCAACAGGTGGTGGCCTTATTCGATGAATTAGAAGTGGATTGGGAAGAACAGATTTCACAGGTGATTGGAGATGTGCCTGCTTATCATATGGGCCGCTTTGCAAGTAAGCTCAAGACTTGGTTTTCAGAAACAGAAAAAAAATGGGCAGAAGATGTGAGTGATTATGTGCAAGAAGAAGCAAAATGGCTGCCTCCTCAAGAAGCCATGCAAGATTTTTTTTCAGATGTTGATATACTACGCATGGACGTGGATCGCATGGACGCTAGGGTCGCGGAATTGCAGGCCCACTTGATTGATGATGAGGAAGCACAGTGAAACTATTGACACGCTTATTCCGCCTGGTCCGCATCAATTTTATTTTAATGCGTTATAACATTGATGAAATTGTGCTGGGAACGCATTGGTTTTATCCTTTACGGTTTTTTGTGTATCTCAATCCTTATTTTTGGGTAGTGAGAAATAAATGGACTAGAGGTGAGCGCATACGTTTGGCCATTGAAGCGCTAGGCCCTATTTTCGTCAAGGCCGCGCAAATTGCATCCACCCGTAGAGATTTATTGCCCGATGATGTGGTCATGGAGTTGGCAAAATTACAAGACCGTGTTCCGCCTTTTCCGGGACAAAAAGCCAAAGCCATGATAGAAGAAGCTTTGCATAGTCCTATACAAGATGTATTTTCTGAATTTGATTTGACAGCGCTTGCCTCTGCTTCCATCGCACAAGTCCATGCTGCAACATTATTAGATGGCCGCTCCGTCGTCGTTAAAGTATTGCGTCCTAATATTCGCAAAATGATAGACAGTGATATTGATTTATTGATGACACTGGCCCGTCTTGCTGAACGTTATTGGTATCAAGCTAGGCATTTCAAGCCCATTCAAATTGTCCAAGAGGTGGCCCAGACTTTATACGATGAATTAGACTTAATGCGCGAGGGGGCCAATGCCTCGCAATTGCGTCGCAATTTCGCCCATTCCAACATGTTATACATTCCTGCTATTTATTGGCATTATTGTCGCGCCAATGTGTTAGTGATGGAACGCATTCATGGCACGCCTATCCATGACATCGCATCATTGAAGAAAGCCGGCGTGAATATGCCTAAATTGGCGGAACGCTGCATAGAAATATTTTTCACTCAAGTTTTTCGCGATCGTTTTTTTCACGCCGACTTACATCCGGGAAATATTTTTGTAGACCATAAAGACCCTGAAAATCCCGTGATTATCTGCGTGGATTTTGGCATAGTCGGCTCGCTCAACCATCACGATCAACGCTATTTGGCAGAAAATATGTTGGCTTTTTTTAAAAAAGATTACCAACAAGTCGCCGAGCTACATATTGCTTGCGGTTGGTTGCCACCCGATACGCGCATAGATCAATTTGAAGGCGCCATTCGTTCTGTGTCCGAACCTATTTTTGAACAACCTCTGCGCGATATTTCTTTCGGACAATTATTATTGCGCTTGTTCCAAGTGGCCCGCCGTTTTCATATTAATATCCAGCCGCAATTGGTCTTATTGCAAAAAACGTTATTGAGCATAGAAGGATTAAGCCGACAAATCGCTCCTGATTTTGATCTGTGGGGAGCAGCGGCGCCGCAAATTGAACGTTGGTTGAAGAAACAAGTCAGTGTCAAAGCCTTTATAAAACGCATTTATCGTCAATTACCGCTATGGTCAGAACAATTTCCTGAGTTGCCTACACTGGTTTATGAAATCCTAAAAGAGACTAAAGAAAAACAAGAGAAATCACGGTTTGCACAGGCATTAGCGAATGAATCTCGCGAAAAAAATAAACATAGCATCAAGATTACTTATTTTATAGGTGGGGTCGCTGTTGCGGCTATTATCTTGGGGACGGTGTTTTATTTAATGTGATGGGAATAATTTTTTTAACCTCTGACATCAAAATAAAAAAGTAGCGCCGATGAATGGCAGTTTCTTCATCTAATTAATGGCGTGATCATGAAGAGAAGTTATCGTCTGGATGTCCCTATACATACTAATATGTAGTAGTCCGCTTAACTTTATCATCTATATCTTCAAATTGTTTGATGTGTACTTCTCCCTGAGGAAAGCGAGCAATAATATCTAATTCGCCACCCATAGCTCGAATATAACTTCTTAATGTCGATATAAACATATCTGTGCGATTCTCAATTTGAGAGATATTTGCTTGATCAACAGAAAGAGTGATTGCTAATTTTTTTTGGCTTAGATGCATAGCATTACGCAGTTCCTTAAGTACCATTATTTCCTTAAGCATTTTCTCTGCTTTGATTGCTGCTCCATCTCTAGCTTTTTTTGACATCTTTTGTCTTAAGAGCTTATATGGTTTAGTCATCAGTAAAGCCCTCCTCTTTCAATTCATTTAAGTGATCATCATACAATTTATCGGCTTTAGGTACATTTTCTTTGTACCAACGATCTTTTCCTATTTTATTGCCGCCCAAAAGCAGTATTGCCGTTCGCTTTGGATTGAAGGCATAAAGCACACGATAGGGTTGCCCTTTATGCTGTATTCTTAATTCTCTCATGCGAGAATGTTTCGAACCTGTAATGCCAGAAGAGTATGGGAAAGGCAAATTCGGGCCTTCTTTCATTAGTAGTTCAACGCTAGCGTCCACGTCTTCTTGCTCGTTCTCATCCAATGTATTCCACCATTTCTCAAACTCGTCTGTATATTCGACTTCCCGCATTATTTCACCTGCACGTCTAATTATTGCACAAAATATATATAATTTCAAACTTATATAAGTTGAAACGTATATATCATATATCTAATTGTAAAAAAAGGACAATATTATATAAAATAGGTTAGCTGTTCGCTATTCATAACCATTTTGTAAGAAATACTGACTATTGGTTTTTCGGAGTCGGTTTGTTTGTATTTCCACTGGAAGGTTGATTAGGTTGGGGGCTCACATGGGGATGACTAAAGATACCTTGCTGGTTCATAGGGTCTCTTTGATGCAATTCAGTGAGTTCTCTGTTTAGCTGTGTTAATTGTTTAATTGCTAGGGTATCAATATTAAATTTATTTTTGATACGACCAACAAAGGTATCCGCGTGATGTCGACCCAGTACGCCAGGAGCATTAATCTTGTCTTTGAGATGTTTTATTTTACCTTCAACACTAGGTATTAATTTTAATTTGTCCAGCAATTTTTCCATCTCAGCGCGTTGCATCACTCTTAATTCATCTCCATGACGTGAGCTCGCGTAGTAATCCAAGAGAGCATCTATTCTTTTGTTAGCGGCTTCTGAGGGGGGCAGGCCTAATTCTTGGGAAAATCTCATATCTGATTTAGATTTATGACTTGTCCACCTAGCTAAAATTGACCCGCGTGTCGCACGTTCTTTTGAGTAAAAGCGAAGTGATTTTTTAAATACAGAATTAATGGATTTTTCTATAGCGCTTGCTTGAGATGGCTGCAATTCCTTATTTTTTTGTAAATCGCCAAGCAGATAATGTTGTAACTCGATTAATTTTTGTTTTTGGTCTTGAGGAGATAATAGCAGATAATCCGCTCTCTGTTGGAATTCCTTTATTTTATCTTCCAAATAATTCTTAATGTCTTTTTCACGCGATAAATCCTGAACTTGAATGTCATTAATTATATTTTTCTTGAAAAAAGAGGCGCAATTTTCAGTTGCTGTTTTTGGGAAAAGGTAGGTACCCACATGGTAGATAAAGTCTATTTCTCCTATTTCTAACATATTTTTATTAGGGTCAACATAACTTCTAGCGAAGTTTACTATATAATCTTGGCGCATCATATTATATAAAAAAACGATGTCCGCCTCTCTAATCGTTAAATCTGGGTTGCTTGATTTTGCCCATTTAAAAAAATCATTTATTTGACTTTCAATTTCATTTAACTGGGGGAATTTCTCAAATTGATCTTTCAACTGTTCCGCAAATTCTCTTGTGAGGTTATTACGACCTAAACGGACGTCTTCTTTTTCTAATTGAGCATGATTATCGCTATAATTTTCATTTCTTAACTTCAGTAACTGAGCGTCACTCCCCAGTTTATTTTTGTCAAAGGGCCTGATAAGGGTATCGTTTTTTAACCCCAATTGAAAAAATTTTACGAACTGCTTGTCTGCATTTTCTTTGAGCGCTAAATAGCTTGATAATAAATCTGAAATGCCATCGCGGTTAAGTACATCGATTAATTCTCTAAGCGGCTCTTTGGCTCTGACTTCCATTATGATCTCCTCGTTTTAATTATTAGATACGCTAATTAAAAGTATAAACGATACGAGCTCATGATAGGTTTTGTAAGATTTTAAGAGCAAATAAATCAATCATTTACAAGATAGAAAGGCTTAACTCAACCGCTTATGCCGCGTCAAAACCGTCGCAATTTTATCTTCCAAGGTTTTATAGCGCCAACCCAGTCCTTTGCTGCCATTAATCATGATGACAAAGGCCAGGGCTTCTTTGTCCGCATTGACCGCATAGCCGGCAAGGCTCGCGACACCGGATATGGTGCCGGTTTTGGCTTGTACTTTGCGTGCAATATTTCCCATGCGATGTTTTAACGTACCATCTACACCAGCAATGGGCAGAGCGGAGATAAAGGGAATATTGATAGGGTGATGATAAGCATAATCCAAGGCTTGCATCATTTGTGCGGAGGTCGCGAGATTATTGGGCGACAGTCCAGAACCATCTAAGATACGCATGCCCGTTATATTGATGCCCGCTTGCTTGGACAAGATTCGCGACACGGCCAAGCTGCCGTTTTCCCAACTGCCGGGTTGATGCGTATACAATTGACCTAATTTTTTAAACAAAGCGCCCGCAATCACATTATCGGATTTTTTTAACATGTCATTGATCAAAGACGTGAGTGGTTTGGAAAGATGTTGTCCTATCAGAGAAAGATTATTGGGCGCAGACCCGAAGGTGACAGTGCCGTAAACATCAATGCCCATTTGTTTGACCAAGCTTTTAAATAGAGCGCGATTATATTCAGGAATATTAGCGACCACGTAACTCACGCCCCAAGCATAACGGCCTCTGGGCATGCAGCCGTCTATGGCAATGATACTGCTGGGGCTAGTTGATAAACGCAGAGCGCAGGTCTTGGTGCGGTTCGCTTTGGTCACCACAGCATTTTTAATCTGAGGATAAAAATAATGGGAAGAAGTGACTACTTGTGCATTACGCCCCGATACATTGGAAGGCGTGACTTTAAAAGAAAGGCAATTGTGATTGATGATGCTTGCACTAATGGGCGCAGCATAACAGTATTTTTTATCTTGCCATTCCCAGCCTGGTCCATAAAAGCGTTGATCGTATGCGGTGTTGTCAATATAGACATTCCCACTGATGGCGTGGATTTGTTGATTTTTTAATGAATAAATGAGGTCTGCCAAATCATAATAAGTCAATGAAGGATCGCCGCTTAATACCACGTAAAGATTGCCTTGTAACACGCCATTCTTCACGCCTTTAGCATCTGTGAACAATTGCGTGGAAAAATGATAATTAGGCCCTAAAAAAAGTAAGGCGGCCTCTGCGGTAAGGATTTTTAAGGTGCTGGCGGGAGTGAGGGGCCTATAAATGTTCCTGGCATATAATGAATCGCCATATTTCATGGACTTCACGTATACGGCAATATAGGCGTTGTAATTGCTCTCACTGATGGCCTTATTTATTTCACTTACTAATTGCAAGGTCCCGTAAATGGGCGTTTTAGCGGATGCGACAGTATGAGTAGGCGGTTTGTGTTTCTTTTGTTTGGCTTGCGAGGGATGAAGGCAACAAAACCCTATCCATAGGCTGATCAGTAAGTAGCGTAATTTCATTGCCTCTCCAAAATCCAGGGACTGCTATTTTTATATACAATAGCCAGCTCCCACCTTACTAAACTTGGGTATTATTGTAAATAATTTGCTATACTCAGCCCCTATTTAGAGAGGTTGTCATGTTCAATATAAGAAAGGTCATGCTCTATATAAGAAAATGGCTTGGTCTTGATTATTACACTAGTGAGTTAGACCTATTTCTTGAGGCTTTTGATAAAGCGCACCCTAAATTGACTGCTGCACAACGCCAAGAAGTGGAAAAATATGCGCGCATCTTTCAATTGAGAGATTGTCCTCTGCATCTTAAGCCCAACACAACCTTATGGGACCAGTTTTAGGATTGGCTATATGAAACGCATAGTGAATCAACTCTTGCCCTTTTTTTTGATAGGCATTGCCATAGTCGCATTTGCTTTTGGGATTATGCTTTTGGCTTACTTATTTTTATTCGGTGCCATAATAGGCTTTATTTTATTTTTCATCTTTTGGATACGCGATAAATTCTTTCCTGCCAAGCCCTTACCTAAACGGACTAAATCGTCAGGGCGTACTTTTGATTCGGATGATTGGACCCGCTTGTAATGTCGATTGACACCCCATGGTATTTTTAGGGAATATGTTTGAGGTGCAAACTCAGGAGCTAGACTAGCTTATGGCGCGAACAGGGAAAGAACAGCTGCAAGATCAATTGGTAGACGGGTTTGGAAAAAAACAAGGCCTTGCACTCTATAAAAAATACAGTCCAGGGTTGCCGCATGGCTATATTGATGATTGTCCTCTTGACCTGATTGTGAGTGACATTGGTCTTATGGAGCAACTCAGCAATGACAATCCCCTCACACTTCGTTTAGAAAAAATCGCCGACGTACTGCATTTACGCTTGTTTCAATGGAAGGACCCCATTTCTTTGTCTGATATTTTGCCCATCTTAGAAAATTTTGATTTGCGCACAGACAGAGAACGCCCTTATCAAATTACGACGGCGGATAACGATACATTATGGATTAGCGATTTTGTGGTGGAATATCAAAAAGCGGAATTAGCTTTAGATAAAGTAAAAGAATTATTTCAAGATGCGTTTTCAAAAATTAATTCTAAATTAGTAGAAAATGATGGTTTTAATAAATTAATATTAGGCGCGTCTTTGTCATGGCGAGAAGTGATGATACTGCGCACCTATGCCAAATATTTGCGTCAAGTGGGATTTCGATTTTCGCAAGCCTACATTGAAAAAACACTGGTCAATCATACCGACGAGAGCAAAGATCTCGTGGCTTTGTTTCTGGTGCGTCATGATCCCAGTCAAACGGCCAAAGCCGCTTCTCTCTCTGAGCAAATAGAAAAACGCATCAATAAAACATTAGAGTCCATAGCGAGTTTGGACGAAGACCAAATTATCCGGCGTTTATTGCAATTGATCAAAGCCACCTTGAGAACGAATTATTTTCAATTGAATGCTCAACATCAATTGAAATCGTATCTCTCACTCAAATTGAATTCACGCACCATTCCTGATATGCCCTTGCCTACCCCTTTATATGAAATATTTGTTTATTCACCGCGCTTTGAAGCCATTCATCTACGCAACACCAAAGTTGCGCGCGGTGGCATTCGCTGGTCGGATAGACGTGAAGATTTTCGTACTGAAATTTTGGGCTTAATGAAAGCGCAAACGGTGAAAAATTCCATCATTGTTCCTTCCGGAGCAAAAGGCGGATTTGTCTTAAAGACCACAGAAATAGAACGATCACGGGAGCAGTTGCAAGCCGAAGTAGTCGCTTGTTATCAATCTTTTATTCGCGGTTTGCTGGACCTCACCGACAATCTTCAAGGGAAAAAAATCATTCATCCCAAACAAGTGGTTTGTTATGACGATCACGATCCCTATCTCGTAGTCGCAGCGGACAAAGGTACGGCGACGTTTTCAGACATGGCTAATGCGATATCAAAAGAATACGGTTTTTGGATGGGCGATGCGTTTGCTTCCGGTGGAAAAACGGGTTACGACCACAAAGCCATGGGTATTACCGCGCGCGGCGCATGGGAGTCAATTAAACGACATTTCCGCGAATTAGATATCAATGTGGAAATTACGCCTATCAGTGTAATAGGCATAGGCGATATGAGTGGCGATGTCTTTGGCAATGGCATGCTATATACCAAACAAATTAAATTGGTGGCTGCTTTTGATCATAGACATATTTTTCTGGACCCTAACCCCGACACACTCACTTCTTATAAAGAACGCGCCAGGCTTTTTGAATTACCGACTTCTTCTTGGGAAGATTACTCCTCTGCACTAATTTCTAAGGGAGGCGGTGTTTTTAAACGCAGCTTGAAGACTATTACCTTAACGGCTGCCATCAAGCGCTTACTTTCCGTGGAAGAAGACATGTTGACGCCCAATGAATTAATTCGCGCTATTTTGAGAGCGCCCGTGGAATTATTGTTTAATGGGGGCATTGGCACCTATGTTAAATCCAGCCATGAAAGCCAAGCCGATGTCATGGACCGCACTAATGATTATTGTCGAGTGAATGGCAATGAATTGCGCTGCAAAGTCGTAGGAGAAGGCGGTAATTTAGGATTTACGCAACTGGGTAGAGTGGAATATGCGCTAAATGGTGGGTTAATCAATACCGATTCCATTGATAATTCCGCCGGCGTGGATTGTTCTGATCATGAAGTTAATTTAAAGATACTGTTGGACAATGAAATTCAAAAAGGGGGATTAGCACAAGCCAAACGTAATCCTCTCTTAGCTTCAGTGACTGATGAAGTGGCGCAATTGGTATTAAACGATAATTACGCACAAGCCTTAGTCATGAGTTTTACCGCTTTTCATGCTAAGAAAAATATCGCCTTGCACACGAATTACATCAAAGAATTAGAAGGGTTAGGTATTCTCAATCGTCAAGTAGACGGACTGCCCGATGAGAAAGGCTTATTAGAACGCAAAGCAGCTGGATTAGGTTTAACGCGGCCGGAATTAGCGATATTGCTGGCCTATACGAAAATTCATATTAAACATGAAATCTTAAAGTCCAATTTGCTGGACGATCCGTTTTTAAGTCATGTGTTCGATTCGGCTTTTCCTGCCGCGATCATGAAAAAATATTCGCAGGCCATGACAGAACATAAATTGCGCTTAGATATTATTGCCACACAATTAAGCAATCAAGTGGTCAATGAAATGGGCATTACCTTTGTGTATAGACTGCAAATGGAAACGAGCTCCAGTATTGCTGAAATTATCCGTGCGCACGCCGTCGCTTCGCATGTATTTGAAACACCCGCATTAGAGAAAGTGATTGAAGCCTTAGATTTTAAAATTCCCATGGCGGAACAATATGAAATACTTTACAACATTCGTAATTTGATCAATCTCGCTGCCCGTTGGTTTTTACATGATAATCATTTAAAGGGAGAGCTGGGCGAGTTGATCGCACATTATTCTGACAAAGTAAAAACCTTGGAAGGATTAGTTCCTGAATTGATGGGTGGTTTTACCAAAAACTATTTAACGTCGCTGACAGAATCTTTTTTAAAGATAGGCCTTCCTAAAGAAGTGGCCCAGCGTGTGGCGGGTTACAGGGCGATTTATACAGCGCTTAATATTATTGAAGTATCCACGAAGCATGAATTTGATTTAATCCAGACAGCCAAGGTGTATTTTGCCGCAGGAGAGCGCGTTAATTTGCTTTGGTTCCGTGATCAAATTGCCAATGATTCGCGAGAGGGCCATTGGAATGTACTTGCCCGTTTGACTTTGCGTGATGAATTAGATATGACACAGCGTGCATTAACCGTAGCCATTCTGCGCACTAATAAAAAAGCAAAGAATGCTACCGCTCTCATTGATAACTGGGTGAATAACAACCAACTTGCACTGGCCCGTTGGGATAAAGTATTAGCGATGTTGCACGACAGTGGCAGTGTGGAATACACCATGTTTTTTATTGCGATACGCGAATTGATCAGCATAATTACAACCTGTCAATAAAAGAGAAATAGGATTTTTAGCAGGAGTTCCTGCTGAAAAGCGCAGGAACTCCTTAATGTTTATATGCTGCGCACAAGCAAAGCTTGTGCTTGCACCAAGAGGGGAGAATCGCGATTCTCCCCTCTTGGAACACCCCATCGCGTAAAGTTCAACCGGAACTATTGGATATTACTATGCTAGTGATCATCATTGCAGGATTAGGCGGATTTATTGGTACCATCATGCGTTATGTATTAAATAACGTCATTTATCATGCCATGGATTATCCCCTGTATCCTTTCGGAACCTTGATCATTAATGTATTAGGTTGTTTTTTTATTGGATTATTAGCAGGCATGGTGGAAACGCGCGCCAGTATTTCCCCAGAAATACGTACCTTCATTCAAATTGGCGTGCTGGGTGGGTTCACCACGTTTTCCACCTTTGGTTATGAAACGTTTAATCTATTTCGCGACGGACAATTTGTTCTCGCCGCTTGCAATATTTTGCTGCAGGTGGTCGTTGGTCTCGTTGCCGTTTGGTTGGGATATTATTTAACACAATAGGGAAAAACATGGCACAACGTGAAGAAGGTTATTTACTTAGGATATTTGTAGGCGAATCCGATAAAAAAGAAGGCATGACCTTGTACGAATGGTTAGTACGCCGTGCCAAAAAAGAAGGCATTGCCGGTGCCACGGTGTTACGCGGCATTTTGGGATATGGCGGCCACAGCCAAATTCACAGCAGCAAAATTCTACAATTATCCACTGACCTGCCTGTGATAGTGGAGTTGATTGACACGCTAGAGAAAATCGATGCCTTCATGCCCATTGTGGAACAAGCCTTGAAAGGCGGATTAGTGACCTTAGAAAAAGCAAATATATATCTATTTAGAGAATCCACTATGTAATTGCTTCCTTCTTGTTGTAGAGTACCTAGCTTTATTCGCAACCCTCATCGCAATGGCCGTGATGTCTTTAACCTTAGGAAAGAACTAGTTATGATCAGCATTAATCAACTCAGCATGGCCTATGGCGAAAAATTACTCTTTTATGATGTGAACCTCAATTTAAATGATCGTTCACATTATGCTCTGGTAGGTGCCAATGGCGCGGGAAAATCAACCTTACTTAAATTGCTTACGGGAGAAGAAGAACCGCTTTCCGGCAGCATCGCTTTTCCTAAAGACGCGAGCATAGGCTGGCTTAAACAAGATCAGTTTAAGTATGAGAACACGCGCATCACCGACATTGTGTTGCAAGGCAAGCCTGTACTTTGGCAAGCGATGTCTGAAAAAGAAAAATTGCTGGATTCTGCACATTGGGACGAAGAGACCGCAAAGCGGTTAAGTAAATGGGAAGATATCATTGCACATCAAAATGGTTATGCTGCGCTCTCGTTTGCTGAGAAATTATTAATTGGTCTCGGCATTCACGAACAGTATCATGATAAACCGCTGAGTGCCTTGTCAGGAGGATATAAATTAAGGGTGTTATTTGCCCAAGCCTTATTTCAAGAGCCTGATATTTTATTATTGGACGAACCGACCAATCATTTAGACATTATTTCTATCCATTGGTTAGAAAAATATTTGAAAAATGAATTTCCAGGATTTGTCTTATTTATTTCTCATGATGTGGAATTCATCAATCGTTTGGCAGACCATATCTTGGATATCGATTACGGTGAAATAAGAGAATATAGCGGTCAGTATGAAAAATTCTTGGCAGAAAAAGCCTTGGTGGAAGAACAGCAATTACATATTAAAAAACAAATGGAAAAGAAAATAGCGGACATGCAAGGTTTCGTGGACCGTTTCCGCGCCAGTGCCACACGTTCTAAGCAAGCGCAATCGCGATTGAAGTTAATTGAAAAAATGCAATTGCCAGACATTAAGCAGTCTTCGCGTGTTGCACCGCATTTTAGTTTTAAGACCAACCGCGCTTCTGGAAAATTGGTGTTGAAAGTCAAAGCATTAGGAAAACAATTTGAGCAGAAATCACTATTCAATAATCTGCATTTTTCTATTTCGCGCGGAGAAAAAGTGGCCATCATAGGTGAAAACGGGGTGGGAAAATCTACTCTCCTTAAAATCGTATTGGGCCATCTGCAAGCAGACCAAGGCAATTATGAATGGGGCCATGAAACACATATCAGTTATTTTTCTCAAGATCATCATGAGTTGTTGAATCAATCGGTTTCTATGTTGGATTGGCTGTTTAACCAGATTACAGACGTGCCTGAACAACAGCTTCGCAAAGCCTTAGGACGCGTCTTATTCACTCAAGATGAAGTGAAAAAAGATATCTTGTCATTAAGCGGTGGCGAAGCCGCGCGCTTGCTGTTGGCTAAAGTCGCCTTAGATCCCGCCAATGTGTTGATGCTGGACGAACCTACGAATCATTTAGACATAGAAGCCACTGAAGCACTTGCTGCGGCCTTAAAAAACTATCAGGGCACCCTGCTTTTTGTAAGCCATGATAGGCATTTCATCAGCAAAATAGCTGACCGCGTATTATATATTTCGCATGAAAAAGGATTGATGGATTACAAAGGAAGCTTTGTGGAGTTTGAACAAATGAATGATCTTTAGATTCATTTCTTTAATTGATTTTAGGAAGCCCTATGTCTCCCTTCATCCGTTTTAGAGAAATAGCCCAGCGCATATTTTCCTTGGCCTTGCCCATGTCAGGCAGTCAACTTATCAATGTAGCCAGTGGTTTTTTGTGCATGGGAATGTTAGCGCAACTCGGTAATCAAACCCTTGCTGCCAGCGCGCTGATTTTTTCCACGCAAATGACCATTATGGTTACAGGCATGTCTTTGATATTTTCATTAAGCGTGTTAGTGGGACATGCGTATGGCGCAAAAAATTATTTGGGGATAGGTAGTTTTGTGCAACAAGCTTGGGTGTTGGGTGCATTGATCAGTGTACCTATTATTTTTTTATTTTGGCATATCGATTCCATCTTAGTTTATTTTGGACAAGAACCAGCAATGGCCAACATTGTCCAACAATATTTTCACGCTTACGTGTTTGCCGTGATCCCAGGATTTATCTCCACCTGCAATCAGCAATTTGGTTACGGCATTCATAAAAAAACCCTAATTGTTTCGACCAGCTTCATGAGTGTCACCGTGTTATTAGTGACGGCCTACGTCCTTATTTTCGGAAAATTAGGCATGCCCGCTTTGGGAGTAGCCGGCCTCGGTTATGCGATGGCCGCGCAATATACATTCTTCTGTGTGTTTACACTGTTATTTTTCTATTATGAAAAAAGTTTTAAGCGTTTTGAATTATTTAGATTTCGCATCCATAAAGAATGGGAACAAATGGCGCAAGTATTTAAAATAGGCTGGCCTATCAGTTTGCAAATGGGCGGTGAGATGCTGACCTTTTTAGTGGATGCCATTATGGTTGGCTGGTTAGGCACTGTGGCACTGTCGGCATTTCAAGTCGTCAATCAATATACTTTTTTAGTCGTGATCCCAATTTTTTCTTTATCACAAGCCTGCGGTATTTTAGTGGGACAGGCTAGAGGAGGAAAACAATTTCACGACATTAAACCCTTAGGGTATATGAGTATTCTGCTTGTACTCCTCATGACATCCGTGATTGCACTCATTTTTTTATTCTTCCCCAAATTCCTGGCTGAATTTTATGTAAATGTGCACGACCCTATCAATCAACCCATAGTCGCTATTATCGTAGTGCTGTTCGCAATCGTTGCTTTTACCCAATTAGCCGACGGCATGCGCAATGTATTAATCGGTTTATTACGCGGATTATTTGACACAAAATTTCCCATGATAGTAGGACTGGTAACCATATGGTTAGGCGTACTACTCAGCTACGTTCTCGCCTTCCCTTTGCATTTTGGCATAGTAGGAATTGCCTTAGGATCATTGCTGGGATTGACCTCGGGGGCTGTTATTTTACTGTTACGGTGGCGAGTGTTGAGTAAGCAATGGGATGGGCATAATGAGATGCCAATCGAGAAAAAAATTCCAAATAAATAAACCGTTAAGGCTATGATCTAACCTTTGTACTCAGCATTTTTCATTTTCACTTTTTTCAAAAGAGTACCCCCATTTTTGGGGATACCCACATTCCTTATTCTGTCCTATGATGACAACCTGTCTTAAATTGATCGCACTAAAAAATTTAAATTAACAGCAATAACCAATAGAGGAGCAGATTATGGATGGAAGATTGTATTCAAAAAGACGTCTTAAGATGGTTTTAAATTTAGATGGAAAACATGTTAACTTACGTGAAAGAGGTAAAACGAAGGTTGTCTTTGCAGATAGTGGATTTGAAGCATTTAGAAAGAAAAGTCAGACGATAGAAGAAGTAAGGAAATTAGTTTAGTATGTTTTCTCGACTCTGTAAAGAAAACAAGCAGGTGAAGTTGGCTTTGAGAGAAGATATATAAATGAGAGATGAATAATGCATATTTTGATAAAAATGATCTATGGTAAAACAATTTTATTAACCGTTGAGCCAGGCACAACAATCCGTGAAATAAAAAACACATATATGGCTGATCTAATAGTTTTTGGGTCTTTGCCAACGATCAAAGTTGATGGAAAAACCTATCATTACCGGATAAAAAGAAGCAATACTGCTTTAACTGATATAATATCACATGAGGAAATTGAGGTTTACGAACGCACAACGAATACAGAAGAAAGTGTACGTAATGCACTTCGGTTTATTTTCGCTGGCAAAGAAATAACTGATGAGATGACATTAGAAGAATTGAACGTACAAAATGAAAGTACTCTATACCATGTACATGGTATCGGGCCTGACTATTATACAGATTCAAGTTATTACAAAAGTGTTTTATATAGAATGTTAGACGGGCATTTTGTTTTTGACGAGGAAATAAAAGCCAAAGTATGTAAGAAAATTAATATTGAGATAAGCGCCAAGGTTACTTCTTTATATCAAATATGCCTAAATTTCTTTAAATCAAATCCACAAAACTTGAGATCTGATTTATTGGAAAGACTTAATATAAATATCCGTGAAGATTTACTTACATTTGGACCAACAAGTTTCGAAGATTTATGGAAATATGAGCAAGATGCTTACAAACAACGGGTAAAAAATGAAATATCGAACATAACTAATTCTAGTGCTGATCATGTTAAGCAAATCAAAGCTAAAATGAAAAGATTTCTTGTGGGAAAATTAATCACCTCTGAAGCGTATGATTCATTAAAAAATATGCTTCGGTTACAAAGCGAAAATCATGTTCGAAATAACGAAAAAGGAAAGGAAAAAGAAAACGAGAACGATAATGACAAACCTATAGTACGCTTACAAACTCCAGTGCCCGTTATAGCAACGCCTTCCGCGCCACCACGAATTCTCTCATCAGTGCAACAAGTTAATCCAGTTCATCAATCTTTATTCATGAGTAATACCAGCAGTGATATAGATGAAATTGAATATACATCCTCTTCTCAAATTGAGAATGGTGGAGAAAAGAAAAATAAAAAAATAATAAGCATAAAAAATAAAACCAAGAAAAAACTGGAAAAGCGCAAAAAGAGCTTGGAAAAACAGTGTGAGGATATTAATAAATTGTGTTTCCTTTGTCGATGGTTCGTGCCTAATATTAAAACGAAAACAGATAAAATTGATCAATTAGTGGTTTTATTAGGAATCATTGAAGATGTTAATAATGATGCTACTCTTAAAGAACTTTTAAATGTGACTAAAAGAACCAATAGAACATTAATGCGAACCACTATGCCAAGGACCTTCTTTGGTATTTCATTCCGTACGAGTCGTACTGAAGAAGTGATTGATAAAATTTTATCTTTATCGCCGGAATAAAAATAAATAAAAATCTTTCAAATAAGCATGACCTTCTAAAAGGTAATAACCTCCTCTTCCGTAACTACAGCCTGCAATAAAATATCCCAAGGATCATGCGGCAATGCCTCAGCTTCTTGCACCGCAAACCCCAGCCCAATCATATGCGGCTGAGGACTAGGATGGGCCACAAGAAAACT
>Ga0207084_1069_pt1 | contig 24504 bp, 13 predicted proteins | sample Alteio_BWMinHeat_55_FD_153543 | JGI IMG/M metagenome (GOLD analysis project Ga0207084, IMG submission 153543) | Enriched cells from forest soil in Barre Woods Harvard Forest LTER site, Petersham, Massachusetts, United States -... | ecosystem: Environmental > Terrestrial > Soil > Temperate forest >...
TAGAGATGATAGCTTGTAATACTTTATCAGGTAGGCTATTGCCTTTTACCTTTAAAGACTCCAAAGGTAATTGACCTTGTACGAAAGGGGGAAAAGTTGAATTATCAAGAAAATCAGAGTGTTCAAAAGTGATATTTTTCAAGTTAGGCATGGCATTGATTAAGCTTATGAAAAATTCATTACCCCTTTCTGAGGAATCCATCATCACAGAGCTAAAAGAAAGGGTTTCTATACTAGGAAACTGAATACCGCTGGGAAGGAAGAATTTATTCATAGACTGACCTAACCCAGAGCTGATGTGAATGGCTGTTCTAGATATAGGTTGATTTTTACCTTTGCAGAGTGTTGCTTTCTTCGCTGCAGTCGCCAATTTAATTACACTAGCAAAAGGGAGAGGACCGGGGTTAGTTCTAAACGTATCAAAGTCATAGCTAAACGTATCAAGCTGCTGCAGTGATGCTTCATCAATAAGATCGTGAGACAAATCATCCAGGTAACTACAATGAGAAAAATCAATCTCTCTTATATTTTTAGATGAAGAAATTAACTTGGCTGCGGCTTGTCCTGAGATATCTAAATAGGCCAATGAAAGCGTGGTGAGACGAGGCAAGGTCAGTTCATCGGGTAAGTCGGATGCCTGAAAACTAGCTCGGTCACTTTCCTGCTCTCCTTCAACGGTGAGGCACTTGATTCTTTCTAAATGAGGAGTGATTGCCAGCAAATTTCCTAATATCTTTCCTGTATTGAGATGGTTAGTCACTAAGATTTCTTTTACTGCCCAAAGTGGAGAGGACGGCCATTCCACGTCATTGAAATCATCGTTTAATTCCACTCGACTCAAGTCAAGGGTCTCTAGTGCAGGTTTGCAAGATAAAATATAAAGATAAGCGTTTAAGCTAATTTTTCCAAATCCCAACTTTAATTGATTTAATTCTGATAAACGCAGTCTTCTACCGGCATTTTCATATTGTCTTAAATGAGAAAGATGAAGTGCAGAGCGTATACGCACGCATTGAATATGAGGCGCTTGAGAAATGAGTTTTGCCAAGGTATCACCGCAAATACGGCCACTGGAGGTCCTGCCACCTACAATTTTTTTAAGGTGGACGAAGAATACCCTATCAGGGATGTGTTCAGGTCGAATGCTATCGACACCATCACATTCATTAAAACGAATTTTCTTAACGTTTCTTGCTAGATCAAGTATTTTTCCAACTATTTCTCCATTTATTTCACATTTATCAAATTTAATTTTTTCTATATGATCAAGAGAATAATTTTCTATCTCGCTCAATGAAACATCGTTTAGATTTTCATTGATGGTGATTTGCTTAATCCGAGTTGCCTTGGATAGCATTTTTAAACGAGTAGCTAATGGTGCAGAAACCATAGTTAGCTTAGTCAACTCACTCCAGGTAACTTCTTTAGAAATATACTCTGGTAGAAGCGATGGTTCAGAAGAAAGTAAACTGCATTTGGTTAGTTGATGGGCTCTTGACACTAGACTACCAAGCGTTTGGGGAGGAATATCACAGACATGGATTACTATTCTCTGTAGGTTTGGTAAAGAAGTACGATTTGATTTAGTTAGACTACAGTCTTTCAGCCCTTTGCATTCTTCCAAGTGTAGTTTATTTAAAAGAGGTGCATTTTCAATAAGAAAATTTACCAATTCGCCTGCATTGTCTACGCCTGTCAATTCAACGTCAGTTAAATGTTCAAGAGTAACATCATGTATTCTTTCTTTAAATGGAGTAGGGTGGTCTAGATTTAACGCTAAGAGATAAAGACTCTCTAATTTTGGTACGTTTCCGGAAAGAAAGATCAGGGGATCCATGACTGTCTGGAGTAAGGTAAGAGAATGTAGTTGACCAAGCGGAAAATTTATTTTTGTGTTAGATAAATTGCCACAATAGTCTAATGTAAGCTCCTGCAAGTTGGGACTACACTCAAGAATTTCAGTTATTAGCTCTCCCGGAATAGATGATTTCTGTATGATAAGTTTTTGTAAACTGTGTAGACTAATCACTAAAGTTTTATTTTTTAAAAAATCATCCCATTTTACATTTTCAGAGCTATTCCCCTTAGGACTTTTTTTCGCCCGTGGTAACATTTCAATCTTTTCAGACCAATCTAATATTCGCAATTTGCTAAGCTGAGCGATATCTGCAAATAGTGAAATGTCAGTAATGTTTTCTAGGCGTAACCCCTCTATCTTGCCACTGATATCAGCGTGAAATAACAACCATTTTAATTGATCACAATCCGTATTTTTCGTTTCATTATAATAAATGTAAAGCGGACCTTCTTTACTCCTCAATACGTGCTCAATTTCTTTGGGGATGCCTTCTCTAAAGAGGGTTAAATCGCTGACATCCAAGGTATTAAGCTGAATGTGATCCGTAGATTCTTTAGAGAAATAGGACCTAAATTCTGAGATTAATTCTCTAAAGCCAAAATAATCCAGATGAAATATTCTATCTGCCCCTAATCGCTTTTTTTTATCTTTCTCTTGAGCTAGATTTAATTCAATTTCTTTTTTTGTTGCTGGTTTGACCGATGCTAAGAGCTGGGTCAGTTGCCGAGGATCTATTATTTCAACCGCTTCACGGCCATTCCAATATCTAACTGCAAACCCAGCCTTAAGCAGACCTTCTACAAGCATTAGTTTTGGTTCTGAGATACCTGGGATGGCTAATGACCAATCGCTTATTATGATGGTTTTCTTTTCTTTACTCTTAGCATTAGCCGCAATTTTAAATACGTTAGCCTTACTCTTTGATAACTGATTGAAATCAAGCGTGCCTGGGTAATTACCATAGTCCTTTTCCGACGAGATGACTGGAATTTTGGCGTATAACTTTTCATATCCTAACAAACCCTTGCTAAGACTAGAGTCGGAGAAATCTTTTAAAGGCCCAGCACTATGCACGTCAACACTCGTTTATTTTTAATATAATTTGAAAGAATACCTTACAATAATAGCGATAAGATTAAGGTTTTATTAACTTTTTCTTACCCGAAGCATGCCGGGCCCTCAATTCTATATCAATATATCTGTCCGTAATAGCGCTAGAGCTATGCCCCGCGTCATCTCTCACATGCTCGCGTGGCCGGATTTTCACATCTTCTGAAATACCGGTATGCCGCAACCAATGCACCGTGGCCGCTATGAGTGTTTCTGCCTCTTCATTAAAGCCATCGTTGATCAGCCTTTCCATAGTCTTATCAAAGCATTGCTGCACGATTTTGCGTATATGTCGCGTGCCCTCTATGGGCCCTTTACCTAAAGCCTTAGAAATAAGCGGTAAGGTCTCGCCAGGGGAGGGCAGGGAAGATAACCCAAGACTAAGCCGGTAACGTTTCAACGCATCCAACATGGCATTACACACGCTAATGTCTCTTTCTTTATTTCCCTTGCCTACGGTTTTGAACCACCAATTATTATCCATGTCTTTATAAAAATGGCCCATTTGCGGTATCCAACGCTCGCTTGCAGCTAACTCAGAAATCCGCAGGTAGAGCGCAAACAAAGCATTCATCATAAATAAAGTGCGTTCATGCAAATTTGGATTTTCTTGGGCCATTAACTCTGCCGTCTCAATCACATAAGCCCATTGCAATTCAGATAAGCGGCGTATATTTTTTTTCCCTTGGTGCTTACGCAAAAACTTACTTTTCTGTCTAATCTGCGCAATAGGATTACCGCTGACATAGTCTTCTTGTTCTAAATAATGATAAAAGCTACTTAAAATAGCGAAAATGGCCTGTAAAGCACTTTGTGAAAGCGTATACGATTTAGCATTAGGCAATTGTCCTTCTCTATGTGCTTTCTTGCTAATGGTCGCAACAAAAGGCCGCCACACGGGATTAGGCAGACGTAAACCGTCTTTTTCAAGAAATCGTGCCACCTGTTTCACACCAATCCAGTCTTTAGGCGGTGACTGACAAAATTCAAGAAACACTTCAATGTCATTTCGTTTTAATTCTTTTAATGATTTCGCACGACAAAACCAAGACCATTGCAACAGCCGCTCAATTTCCCGTCTATACGATTTAAACGTTTCAGCACTACCACGGTAAGACCGCAAAAACTGGCAGGTATAGTGATAGTCCGCCTGAATGTTCTTTATCCCCAGCGACTGAGAAAGCCTAGATTGTATTAAATCGTTGTCCAAGGCCGTTCCCAGATGTTCTAAGGTATCAAATAAGGGAATAGGCGCCGTTTTTTGGGCCATGGTCTTTCTCCTTGGTGAAGCAATGGATAACAGTAGCATTGAGCTAAATTAATGTAGAGGTAATTTTAATGGAGGAGCAAAGGATTATCTAATTAAATGTAGTCTTAATCTAAACGTTATCTAAACGTGGTCTTTTAGCGGGAGGCGAGCTTGGTTCTGTAGGTACTACGGCAGGGGGTTGTTGTGGAACTGAAGCAGGGTCGGTATTCCAAGGCAACTGAAAAAATCGGCTGCTTATCCTATCAGAGGTTTGTGGCGTTTCAGGTCCAGGGTATTGTGCTTCAAGGGATTGTTCAGCAATTTTTTCTACTAAACTATGAATCAATGAAAGATAATCAATCACTCTATGGTCTAAATTACTAAAGATATGTCCTAAAAAGAAATGTAGATTTGCTAAGGAAAGTTCGTTGAATTCAACAATGACAAATAAATTTTTCTCATCCTTTATAATTTCCAGATTACGGAGATCAAAAAACGCTACTTTAGACCACATCATCTTGAATAATGTTTGAGCAAGCTTCTCATTCTTTATCGGTATATACAAATGGTTTTGCCGAATGTCTGCTTGAAAGAAAAGAGCGATGTACTCGGAAACTGTATTTCTGTACTTGGCGTAACGTAATATACTTTTAAGCAGAATACTATCCTTAGGATCAGGAGTAAGGATGGACTGTTCTATGATTTGTTTTGATAAGTTAGTAATACACGCTAAGTATTCAGGATCTTTACCAGCTAAATAACTTAAAATTTTTTTTAAAAAAATGCTTAGATTTTCAATAGAGAATTCATTGAAGGTAACAATTATTTCTAAATGACGAACAACTATTGTGGGAGTAATTTCTTGCGGACTTTGTTTTTTAAGATACTGAAAAATCGCTCTGTGATTTTCTTTGATCACAGGGATATATAGTTTGTTTTCTATTACGTAGGCTTGGGGAAATACAGTTTTATAATCAATACTAGGTTGACAAGAGCGGGATTTAAACTTAGATAATCCTAAACGCGCAGGCTCTTTTTCTGTATCATCTATTATTTCTATTATTTCAGGCACTATGTGTGAACCTTGTTTGTTAGCGGAAGGCAAGCTTGGTTCTGTAGGTAGAGCAGAGGGTTGTTGTGGAACTGAAGCAGGGTCTGGATTCTGAGGCAACTGAAAAAATCGGTAAGAAGTTTGTGGCGTTTCAGGTCTAGGGGGTTGTGCTGCAGTGGGTTCTTCCATGTAAAGGATGGGTAAAATGGGAAGAGTAGCATTGTCTTCTATTGAATAGTCTGGACAAGCAGGTATGGCAGATTGTTCAACAATTTTTTCTACTAAACTATGAATCAATGAAAGATAATCAATCACTCTATCGTCTAAATTACTAAAGATATGTCCTAAAAAGAAATGTAGATTTTTTAAGGAAAATGTGTTGAATTCAACAATGACAAATGAATTTTGTTTATCCTTTTTGACGTTCGGAATACCGAGAGAAAAAGAAGCCTCTTTAAGCTTTATCATGACGACTAATGCTTGAGCAAGCTTCTCATCCTCTGTCGGTATATACAAACAATTTTGCCGAATTTCTGCTTGATAGAAAAGAGCTATGTACTTGGAAACTGTGTTTCTGCTCTTGGAGAAATATAATATACTTTTAAGCAGAACACTATCCTTAGGATCAGGAGTAAGGATGGAATGTTCTATGATTTGTTTTGATAAGTTGGTAATGCATTCTAATTGTTGGGGTGTTGTACAATTTAAATAACCTAAAATATTTTTTAAAAAAATGCGTAGATTTTCAATAGAGAATTGATTGAAGGTAACAATTATTTCTAGATTACGAGGAACTATTTTTGGAGTAATTTCTCGCGGACTTTGATTCTTAAGATACTTGCGAATCGCATCGCGATTTTTTTTGGTCACGGGGACATATAGGTTGTTTTCTATTGCGTAGGCTTGGGAGAGTATCGTTTTATAATCAATAAAAGTAGAGGGTGTTCCTAAACTCTCAGGATGTTTTTCTGTGCCATCTATTATTTCTATTACTTCAGATATCAACCCTCTCTCTGTAGGAGTAAAAGACAAGATTTCTTGGCCAAAGAGACGCATGTCATCTTGATCTAACCATGACGTTTCTTCAATAGAAAATGGATTGTGTGAGTCGCTCATTAGTGAAATTTCTTATATCGTTTCGTTTAGTGTTTGATGGAATAATATACACATCGCTCTATTGAGCTGCAAGAGATTATTTAACCACGTGTGTATCTACTAACTGTGGGCTCTTTTAGCAAGTCATTTGCATTCGCTTGTCGGTGAGCAGGAAAGAAGCTGAACGGTTCTTTTTCTTTTTCTTTTTCTTTCTCCTCCTCCTCTTTCTCTTTCCCTCTATCCCTCTCTGGGCATAGGACTTCTGTTTGAGACTCAATATCTAATTCACTTCGGTCTTCCTTTGGCTCATCAGTATATTGAGATGAATGTTGTTCTTCTAACAAAGGCTGACTGACTTCTTTAGCTGGACTAATACAATGAAAGAGAGACATGCATCCCAATGCAACGGCTTTTATCCCTATTTCAATACCTCTTATAATGGCTTCTGCAATAGCAACAATGACTTGTGCAGCCAATAAGGACGTGAAAAATATTAGCCCTACCAAAAATGCGGGGGGAAAGAAAATAGTATGTCCCACGATTGACCCTAACACTTTACCCACCTTGCCACCATGCACAAATTTTCCCAGGTATTCTCCCCCTTTCGCTACTTTATCTACGCTGCTTTCATAGAATATCCCGCATGCTCCGAACCAATATTCCATCTTATTGTAAAGCCAATATGAAGGACCATAGGGATTAAAAATACTGCTGTCTGTAATGGATGGTGGTCTAGGTTGTACAGGTGCAAAAAAAAGATCAGGTTGGTCATTATGTGTGGTTCGAAAACAAAGGTCGTAACTACCAGTAAACTCGTTCATAAAATGTAAATAGGAATCTCTAGCTGAGTCATTATGGTTAAGCCAAGTGCCTATGACTCTATTTTCATATTTATCTTTTGAATAGCTGTGACGATAACTAAGTAGAGAAGTGTTTACTCTGCCATTTTCAATTATACCCTTGTAGTTAGGATCAATATTTAAAAATAATTCACTTAGTTCATTAAATATTTCCTTAGTACTTAGCTTATTAAATAGTGTTAATGGATTATTGATAAGCGATTTGATGTAGGTTAATTCCCGCAAAATTTTTGATCGTCTTTCATCTCTATCATTCGTTTTATAAGAATCAAGAAAATCGTTAAAACTTTTTTGTATGGATTCCCATGGAGCATGTGCATGGACATTTTCTTTAAGAAGATTAAATGTAAGAGAACGACGTAAAGGCCTCACGGCAGTAGTTATATAATTATTTGAGCGAGGGTAGGGTGCATATGATTTTACAAATAAACGTATTTCATTCAAAAGTACAAGTTGACGGGCAAGGTATTCGATATTGAAAATATAATAAGAGTCCTTCATTAAGGTAGAAAAAGTTTTATCGAATTTGGTTTCGTTTGCTAACCAACCGGCTGGAATATCGAATATTAAACAGAGTAGCCTGCATAATTTAAATCGTGCTATGTATTCATCAGCTTCCATGAACCGCAATTTGTTTTCGTCGGGAATTTCGAAACCCAATTCACCCCATTTTTTAGAAACTAATCGACACTGTAACCTATCCTTAGCAGGTAAATGCATAAGAATACGGCAAAGTACTTCTGGGGGAAGAGCATCAATGGGTAATGGTTCTCTTGCTTCCATCTTTAATTAGACCTCGTTTTATTAACCACAACATTATATCTATATAAAATTAACGTTATCTTAGCAGGTATCTTAATATTGTTTATTATAATAATCAATATGATAAATAATATTCCGGTACTGTCATCCCGCGGCTTGACCGCGGGACCCACGTGGATGATCTGCTAAATATTAGTTAGATTATCAACATGGGTCCCGCGGTCAAGCCGCGGGATGACAACGCGGGATGACAATAGGGAAGATGGCCAAAGAAGCTTAGGTATTTTGAGAAAAATCAGTTAAAATAAACCTTCATTTTCAAAGATTAGCCTGTAGTCAAGTAGATAGAAAGTAGAGAATGATATGGATGCTTCTCCTCAATCTGATCAGGATATGACTCTTGCTCGCAAGCCGCGCTTTTATCTGCATCGTTCACTTATTTTTTGGGTCTTGTTATTAGTTTTGATAGTCCTATTCGGGCTATTCCGACGTCATGACGTGTCTCAACAATCCAAGAACCTAGGAAAACAACAAACACACGTCGTGGTTGCTTCTGCCCATACAGCCGATGTGCCCGTCTACATTACTGCATTGGGTAATGTGACACCTACCTATTCGATTACGGTCAGAACACAAATCAATGGCCAATTACTGAGAGTGTTGTTTCAAGAAGGACAATGGGTCAAGGCAGGGGATTTGCTGGCAGAAATCGACCCTCGTCCCTATCAAGCGCTATTGCTCGAATACCAAGGACAATTGATTAGAGACAGGGCTTTATTGGCCAATGCGTTGATTGACCTTAACCGTTATCAAAAATTGTGGAAACAAGACTCCGTCTCTCAACAAATCTTGGCTACTCAACAATCCTTAGTGAAGCAATACGAAGGTGCCATACAAATAGATGAAGGGCTGTTGGCTGCCACTCAATTGAATCTTTTGTATTGCCGCATTATGTCTCCCATTGATGGCAGGATTGGATTGCGCTTAGTGGACCCAGGGAATTTTGTGCAAACCACAGATACCACAGGCATTGCTGTAGTGAATATGTTAAATCCCATTACCGTGGTGTTTACTATTCCCGAAGATAATATCCCGCAAGTCATGCAAAAAATTTACGCGGGCGACATTCTATCAGTGCAAGCCTATGACCGTGCTATGAATACACTACTGGCAACGGGAAAAGTATTAACGATAGATAACCAAATTGATCCCACGACAGGTACCGTCAAATTAAAAGCCCAATTTACTAACGACAATAATCAATTATTTCCTAGTCAGTTTGTGAATGTGAAATTATTGGTGGATACCTTATCTCAAGTCATAGTGGTGCCCACAGCGGCCATTCAATACGGCCCTAAAGGGCCCTTTGTTTATAGGGTGGATGCAGCCCAGCAGGTGGTGCATGCCAACCCGGTCACAGTAGGAGTGAGCACACAGGATAGCATCACCATTAGCCAAGGATTGCAGGTGGGACAACTGGTCGTGACTGAAGGCGCAGATAAATTGACCGATGCAGCCAGTGTCTTGATTGCTAATCCCAGTGATCCGTCTGCAGTGAATAAAAACAACACGCATTGGTATGATTGGCGACATTACTTATGAGTTTATCCGGCCCGTTTATTCAAAGACCCATAGCCACTTCTTTGCTCATGATAGCCATTTTATTTTCAGGCTTGTTAGGATATCAATTTTTGCCTGTCTCCTCCTTGCCTGAAGTGGATTATCCCACCATACAAGTATTTACGTTTTATCCTGGTGCTAGCCCTGATGTCATGACTTCTTCAGTAACGGCTCCACTAGAACGTCAATTTGGTCAAATGCCAGGCTTAGACCAAATGACTTCCGCTAGTTCTAATGGTGCGTCAGTGGTGACTTTGCAATTTTCTTTAAGCATGAGCTTAGATATTGCTGAGCAAGAAGTGCAAGCCGCTATCAATGCCGCAAGCGGTTATTTGCCAGTTGATTTACCTAATCCACCTGTTTATAGCAAAGTGAATCCTGCAGATACACCGATTATCACTCTGGGATTGTCTTCACCATCTATGTTATTGCAGCAAGTGGAAGATTATGCAGAAACCCATTTGGCGCAAAAAATTTCTGAACTTCCTGGCGTGGGCTTAGTGAGTCTCAGCGGTGGTCAACGTCCAGCCGTGCGGGTACAAGCGAATCCCACGGCCTTGGCGGCTTATGGTTTGTCTTTAGAAGGCGTCCGTTCAGCTATTGTCACAGCCAATGTGAATGCGGCAAAAGGAAGTTTTGATGGGCCACGTTTAGCTTATACGATTAATGCCAATGACCAACTCTTAACGAGCGCCGAATACAAAACGATTATTATGGCCTATAAAAATAATGCGCCCGTACGTTTATCCGACATCGCCACCGTCATTGACGCCCCTGAAAATGTCAAACAAGCGGCCTGGGTCAATAAAACGCCTGCGGTCATCATGAATATTCAACGTCAACCCGGTGCCAATGTGATTCAAGTGGCCGATAGCATTAAGTCTTTGTTGCAAAATTTACAGCCGATTTTGCAAAGGGCCATCAATGTGCACGTCCTCGCTGACCGTACCATTACCATACGGGCTTCGGTGCTTGATGTGGAATATGACTTAGTGTTTGCGATTGCATTAGTCGTATTAATTATTTTTTTATTTTTACAAAATGTCACTTCTACGCTTATTCCCAGTTTAGTCGTCCCCCTGTCTCTCATTGGTACTTTTGGCGCTATGTATTTGCTGGGATTTAGTTTGAATAATTTAACGTTGATGGCACTCACCATAGCAACCGGATTTGTGACAGATGATGCTATTGTCATGATAGAAAATATTGCGCGTTACGTTGAACAAGGCGAGCCTCCACTACAAGCAGCGTTGAAAGGGGCTGCACAAATTGGATTTACTATTTTGTCATTGACCGTCTCATTGATAGCCGTATTAATTCCCTTATTATTTATGAGCGATATTGTGGGAAGATTATTTCGTGAATTTGCCATTAGCTTGTCTGTGGCTATTCTTATTTCCGCTTTTATTTCACTGACGTTTACTCCAATGTTATGCGCGCGCTTATTAAAAAAACATGCGATACAAGAGCGCAATCGATTTGAACGCATTGCCCTGCAAATGCAAGAAAATGTTATCGCGCGCTATCGACGGTCTTTGAATGTAGTCCTTGAGCACCAATCCTTGGTTGTCATCTTAGCCATCGCTACCTTAGCGTTGACCGCAGTATTATTATTTCTCATTCCCAAAGGGTTTTTTCCACTACAAGATACGGGCATGATACAAGGCATTTCTGAAGCGTCTCCTAGTGTTTCATTTCAAGCCATGAGCACGCGTCAACAAGCCTTAGCCAATGTGATACTGCAAGATCCCGCCATAGCCAACCTGACTTCATTTATTGGTATTGATGGAACGAATATGACGCAAAATACCGGTCGTTTTTTAATAACCTTAAAACCATTAAACCAAAGAGATGCAACCGCCGCGCAAGTGATGCATCGTTTACAGCAACAGGTTGCACCTATTGTGGGCATTAAATTGTTTATGCAGCCGGTACAAGATATCACAGTAGACACGCGTGTCAGTCCTAACCAATATCAATACAGTATCACGGCGCCTAATATGGATGACCTTACGCATTGGTCAAATTTATTTATAGCTCAATTGCAATCTATTCCTGCTTTGACTGACGTGACCAGTGATCAACAAAATTTAGGTTTAAAAACCATCATCACCATTGACAGAGATACCGCATCGCGCTTAGGTATTTCAGCGCAATTAATTGATGACACTCTCTACGATGCCTTTGGACAACGCCAAGTATCCATTATGTTTACGCAACGTAATCAATATAGGGTGGTGTTAGAATCCTTGCCTAGCATTCAAACGGCACCCACCGCTTTAGAAGATATCTATTTGAATTCTGCTACCGGTGTGTCCATCCCTTTAAGAACGCTAGCTCAGATCTCGCAAGGTGTGGGGCCTTTAATTATTAACCGGCAAAATCAATTTCCTGTGGCTACCTTGTCATTTAATTTATCGCCTAACGCTTCATTGGGCGAGGCCATGGACAACATTGATCAAGTTAAACAAGCCTTGCTTCTTCCCGATAATGTGCAAGCAAGTTTTGAAGGAGCGACGAAAATTTTTCAGAATGCCTTGCACAATGAAGGATGGTTAGTATTGGCTGCCATCATAGTGGTATACATTGTGTTGGGAATTTTATACGAAAGTTATATTCATCCCATTACCATTCTTTCTACTTTACCTTCTGCTGGCATGGGCGCGTTATTGGCCATGTTCTTGACCGGTACGCAACTCACCGTCATTGCTTTAATTGGCATTATTTTATTGATAGGCATAGTCATGAAAAACGCCATTCTGATGATTGATTTTGCCTTGGAACAAGAACGTGAGTATGGACGGTCCCCTAGAGAGGCGATTTTGGAAGCGGCTGTATTGCGTTTTCGTCCTATTCTCATGACCACCTTTGCCGCTTTGTTTGGTGCTATGCCACTGGCGCTTGGCATGGGCATGGGATCAGAGTTGCGCCGACCTTTAGGGATTGCCATTATAGGTGGCTTATTGGTAAGTCAATTATTAACTTTATACACTACACCCGTGATTTATTTAGTGTTTGATAGCATGTTGCGCCGTATGCAAACCTGGCGCCTCCCTTGGATTCGTTCTTCAGTAGGGAGTAGTGAATAGCATGAGTTTTTCCGCTCTCTTTATTAATCGTCCTATTGCTACCTCGCTACTGGCTGTAGGCGTGGCCATTGCAGGCATAGTGGCTTTTAATTTATTGCCCGTTTCTTCCTTGCCTGCCGTGGATTTCCCTACCATTAGTGTCTCGGCTTCTTTGCCTGGTGGCAGTCCTGAAAACATGGCCACGTCCGTTGCAACACCGTTAGAACGGCAATTAGGTAGGATAGCGGGTGTAACAGAAATGACTTCGTCTAGTAACCTTGGACAAACCCGCATTATTTTACAATTTGATTTATCGCGTGATATCAATGGAGCAGCGCGAGATGTTCAAGCCGCCATTAATGCAGCACTCAGTCAATTACCCACCAATTTGCCTACTAATCCTACTTATAGAAAAGTGAATCCAGCAGAAGCGCCTATTCTTATTTTTGCTCTTACATCAGAAGTGTATTCCACCGGACAAATGTATGATGCGGCTTCTACCATTTTGGCGCAAAGACTTTCTCAGGTAGATGGAGTAGGTCAGGTGATAGTAGGCGGAAGTTCTTTACCGGCTGTTCGCATTGATCTGAATCCCACTGCTTTGAATAATTACGGCATTGGTCTTGATGCCGTGGCCCAGACTATTGCCGCGACTAATGTCAATCGTCCCAAAGGTCAACTCGACTATGCTCATAGCACGCGAGCCCTTTACACCAATGACCAATTATTCAAAGCCAAAGACTATGCTCCTTTAATCATTACTTACCGTAACAATAGTCCAGTGAGAGTGAGTGATGTGGGCGAAGTGAGTGATTCAGTAGAAGATATACGCAATGCAGGTTTAGCTAACGGAAAACCAGCCGTGTTACTTGTGATCTTCAAACAACCTGGTGCTAATGTCATTGCCACGGTAGATGCCATCCATGCCATGCAATCGCAATTAAAAGCCTCTATTCCTGCTGCCATTAGTATGAATGTGGTTATGGACAGGACCACGACTATACGCACTTCTTTGCATGATGTAGAAATCACATTGGTCATAGCCATGTGCTTAGTCATTATCGTGACGTATTTATTCTTGGGAAGTTTTCGCGCCATGCTCATTCCAGGCATAGCCGTTCCACTTTCTTTGTTGGGCACTTTCGGCGGAATGCGATTACTGGGATATAGCTTGGATAATTTATCTTTAATGGCCTTGACCATTTCTACCGGTTTTGTGGTCGATGATGCCGTCGTGGTGTTAGAAAATATTACGCGGCATATTGAAATGCGCGTGCCGCCTTTGCAAGCCGCATTGGACGGGGCTAGGGAAGTGAGCTTTACCGTATTGTCCATGAGTTTGTCATTAATTGCCGTGTTTATTCCTATTTTATTAATGGGCGGTATTGTAGGCCGTTTATTTAGAGAATTTGCAGTAACGTTATCTGTGGCTATTTTAGTGTCTTTACTGGTGTCCTTGACGGTGACACCTATGATGTGCGCACGCCTATTAAAAAATGGCGAGAAAAAACAAACTAACCGTTACACACGATTAATAGAAAAAAGCCGTTCTTTTTATGAAAAAAGTTTATCTTGGTCACTGCATCATCCCGCTTTCATGTTGAGTGCAATAGTGATCACTGTCCTTTTAAACATTGCATTATTTATTGTGATACCCAAGGGATTTTTTCCTCAACAAGATACAGGACGTCTTAGTGCGACTATCCAAGCCGACCAAAATATTTCCTTCCAAGATATGAAACAAAAGATGATTACGTTTGTAAATTTAGTCAAACAAGATTCCGCCGTAGAAAATGCTGTCGCCTTTTTAGGTGGGGGCAGTGGGGGAGGAGGCAATACGGCAAATACCGGCTCCATGTTTATTACGCTTAAACCTTTAGCAGAGCGTGGCCTCTCCGCCGATGCCATTATTAATCGTTTGCGTCCTAAACTGGCTCAAGTTACCGGTGCGAATTTATATCTGCAGGCTGCGCAAGATTTACAAATAGGCGGTCGTCAATCAGGCGCACAATTTCAATACACGCTTGCTGCCGATAACTTATCCGAATTAAATCATTGGGCACCACGAGTAACCGATCAATTGTCTCATTTGCCCGGAATAGCCGATGTCAATAGCGATCAGCTCAGCCATGGGCTGCAAGTATTAGTGAATGTCGATCATGATAGCGCTTCGCGATTAGGTCTTACCACGCAACAAATTGACACGACCTTATATAGTGCTTTTGGCCAAAGACAAATATCAACGATGTACACCAATATGAATCAATACCATGTGGTCATGGAAGTGGCCCCGCGTTATTGGCAACGTCCAAAAACATTAGATGATATTTATGTTCTCTCACCTACTAATAAAATGGTTCCCTTGTCAGCGGTTTCACGTTTTGATCCTGGTGCTACTTTGCTTTCTGTCAATCATCAAGGCCAAGCACCGGCGGCTACCTTATCGTTTAATTTATTACCGCACATGGCATTAGGGGATGCAGTCAATCTCATTGCTAAAGAAGTTGAAAATATGCATTTACCCGCGACTATTCATGGATCCTTCCAAGGCACGGCCCAAGCCTTTCAAGCCTCACTGGCTAATGAAACGTATCTAGTGATCACCGCTTTATTTTCGGTTTATATTGTTTTAGGCATATTGTATGAAAGTTTAATCCATCCTATTACCATTCTCTCTACCTTACCTTCGGCTGGAGTAGGGGCATTGTTAGCATTGATGTTAATACGTATGGATTTAAGTATTATCGCTTTGATAGGAATTATTTTATTGATAGGGATTGTAAAAAAGAATGCCATCATGATGATTGATTTTGCACTTCATGCAGAAAGAACTGAAAATAAATCATCGAGGGATGCGATTTACGAAGCCGCTTTATTACGTTTTAGACCGATTATGATGACGACTATGGCCGCTTTATTTGGCGCACTGCCCTTAGTATTTGGTTTAGGATTAGGTTCAGAGTTGCGCAGGCCATTGGGCGTTGCCATAGTAGGCGGACTGATCATCAGTCAGTTATTGACTTTATACACCACGCCCGTAATTTATCTTTATTTTGAACGCTTACGCAATGCGTATAAAGCACAATTAACTGCTCTCAGGCTTAAATATAGGACGTCTTCATGAACAAACGGACAGGTTTATTATTAGGTGTGCTGGGCTGCGTATTATGCGGCTGTCACGTCGGCCCCGATTATGTGCGTACACCTGTTGCCATGCCAAGACATTTTAAGGAAGCGCAAGGGCACGCCATTATTAATGCAAAAAATACGGATTGGAAAAGGGCCCATCCACGAGATCACATTGATAGAGGCCCATGGTGGAAAATTTTCCATGATAAAAAATTAAATGAATTAGAAGGACGCCTTAATATTTCTAATCAAACCATAGCGGCGGCTTATGCTAATTATTGTCAAGCCATGGCTTTGGTGGACGAAGCGCGCGCCAGTTATTTTCCTACTTTAAATGGTACGATTTCGTTTACTAGACAAAAACAAGGCGGCGGTGCTACTTCATTTGTGAGTAATTCAAATGGAGTCACCTCCACAGGTACGGCCTCTACTGGGGGAGCAGCGACAACTCAATCCTCACGCATTACTAATTCTCACACTATTTTATTTAATGCCTCTTGGGTGCCAGACATTTGGGGATTAGTCTATAGGCAAGTACAAGCAAGCGAAGCCGGTGCACAAGCGAGCGGCGCACTCTTGGCTTCCACACGTTTAGCGGCGCAAGCGTCCTTGGCCCAATTTTATTTTGAATTACGTGCGCTGGATACAGATCAACAATTATTAGATGCGACAGTGAGGAATTACTATAAAGCATTGCAATTGACTAAAAATCAATATCGCTCCGGAGTAGTTGCCCGAGCGGACGTTGTGCAAGCGCAAAGCCAATTAGAAACCGCAAAAGCGCAAGCCATTAATAACGGCATTAATCGCGCGATATTCGAACATGCCATTGCCGTGCTCATAGGCGTTGCACCTGCAGACTTAAACTTATCACCTAGGCCTTTGCGTGCCCAGCCACCACCAGTACCTGTTGGCATTCCTTGTGAATTATTGGAAAGACGTCCCGATGTGGCACAAGCCGAACGTTTGATGGCCCAAGCCAATGCTGAAATTGGTGTGGCAGTCGCTGCTTACTTCCCTACATTGACCTTAACAGCAACAGGCAGCTTTTTTGGTAAAGGACTTTCCCATTGGATATCCTTGCCCGCTTTAGGTTGGGCCTACGGTCCGCAATTATCCCAATTAATTTACGACGGAGGATTACGCGCCGCCACCGTGAGAGCAGCCAAAGCGGGATATCAATCAACTTTAGCGTCCTATAGGCAAATCGTGCTGACCGCTATGCAAAATGTAGAAGATGATTTAGCCACAATACGCATTCTCAACCGTGAAGCCGTCGTGCAAAATGCAGCGGCAGCAGACGCCGTAAAAGCCCTGTCTCTGGTCATCAACCAATATAAATCCGGCGTAGTTCCATACTCCAGTGTCATCACCGCACAAACCGCCGCCTTCACCGCTCAAAAAACCGCAGCCGATGTAACCGGTTTACGCATGACAGCAACAGTGGGTTTAATCACGGCGTTGGGGGGAGGGTGGGAACAGTGTTGCACCCGCTAAAAAATCAATATCAGCCACTTTAAGCATTGCCAGCAAATCAATGCCTTTTTTTATAACAGATATTTTTATTGATATTTGATGAGAAAAATAGTAAAAATAAGTCAAAAATTTCGCCTCTAAAGGCGGTTGCACTTAATACACAATACGAGATCTTCCTATGCCGCGTAAGTTGCAAAAAAAGGTAAAAGTAATACCACAGTCTTCAGCAGAAAGAAAAATAAGAACGCATGATAAAATGTATAAAAATCTGTGGGAGAAAATTAATGCAGGCAAAGTATGCCTTCCCAGTAGTGTTATTTCCAACCTGTTAGGTTGGATGCTACTAGGTCATCCTCGATTAGCTGAAATGTGTAGAAAGAGTGCGGATAACGCAGCTAATCAACATTCCGCGATGGAAAATTATGTTGCAGCGTTAATACACGAGTCAAATGAATTATCGATTTTTGAAGATATTCTCACTGTGCTTTTTTACTGCTTTAAAATAAAAAATCATCAGACTTTTGAAGTGATAGAAAAAAATTTAGCTGGCGCCTTGGCCATGATACAAAATTTTGTAGATGGAAAAACAAAGATGAATCCAGACGAAAATTTTGATGATGACTTTAAATTTGCTATTCCCCTTTTAAACGATTTTCAGCTTTTACTGTTACAACAAAAACAGGGTATCGCTTTTGAGCACGCTTTGCCTGTTCTCATCAATGGTATCAATGGTGAAAAAATAAATGAGCGCTTTAAAAAGTTAGATCACTTATTTAGTGAAGAGTTTACTGAATCCCTTAACACTCAGTTAGAGAGCATACAATCTATTTTTAAAGAATACCTAAAAGAAGTGGGTAATGGGAATAAGTACGAATCCAATAAAGATAAATGGTATTCAGAGCAATTAGCTAGTTTGCAAGAACACTGTATGAAGCTGCCTGACCCTTTTAAGGGGCTATTGTCTAACCTCTATAGTATAAAAATTGAGACTTGGCATGCTGACATGAAGAAAAAAGACTTGGCTGAGCAGCGTTCTAAGGCTTTTATTGCTGAACTAGAGTCAATGCAAAATAGAAGAAAGAGGGTAGACACTTATTTTGATGATCGTAAAAAAAATACTCCGGCTTTGTCTAACAAGAAGATTGTACCTTCATCACTGACAACGACAACTCATCAACAACCCCAAAAAAATAAAGAGCAGCAAAAAAAAACCGCACCAGCGAAAAAGACTGCCAACCATTTGATGATGGCGTACGAGCATTTCACTAAACAGGAATTTGACCTTGCGGAAAAAAATTATAAGGCAGCACATAAGGAATCGCGTTATAAAAAAGATAAGCTATATGAGAGTCAAGCATTAATAGGGTTGGCGGATTGTTATTGTTTCTGGCCCATCTCGGCGGATAGTGCAGAAATTTCTTCTGAAAAGAAAAAATTAGCTATTAAATATTATACGCAGGTCATCGATCTAGCTTTGAATTATCAGGAGCAGCCTATTTATGATGAACTAGTAAGATATAGGTATTTTGCGGAGCAAGAATTAGCTAAGCTGATTAAGATTGATCTGAGTTCTTCTAAAGAGATAGAAGAAGAAATTCTTCAGCAGAAATATGAGTCTCCTGCGAATTTGCCTCAACATGTTTTTTCCACCCCTGCGAAAAATGAAAAGGAAAAAGAGAAAGAAAAAGAGAAAGAAAAAGAAAAAGATAACAGTGCTGAATTGTCAACCCTGACAGAACCTGTTTTCCGCAGGCCTTATCGTATTCCTGTTGATGAAGGTATTTATGCGATCTCGCTCCTTCTTAGGCCTAGTTACCTCGTCGGTGGCTACGTTCGTAATTATTTATTAGGCATAAAAGATAGCAACACTGACGTAGATATCGCCTGTGCTGATTTGCCAGAAGTAATTGTGGAAAAGCTCAGCAAAGCAGGTTATCTCTGTAAGATTGTTGGTCAGCTTCACCCCATTGTTCTTGTTTATTGGAATGACAGGGTAGTAGAAATTTCTACTTTTAGAGATAAACCTCCTACTCATTCCACGCCGCCTGTTTATGATATAGATCCTTTAAATGGGTATCTCCGTTCTAATCGAATTTTTTCACGAGATCCTCGTTATGATCATCATAGTCGAGATTTTACTGATAATACCTTTTTTTACGATTGTATTAATAATGAGTTGATTTGCTTTGATGCTAGAGCTTGGCAAGATATTCAAGATAAAATCCTGCGTTGTGTAGATGAGCATCCAGAACACTCTTTTCAACTGGACCCTATACGTATGCTAAGGGCCATTAAATTTCGTCGTAAATTGATGCTGGATTTAGAAATGAAATTAGAGTTAGCCATTCCAACTTGCGCTCCTTATTTATTGAACGTTCCGCCAGGTCGTTTGTTACATCAAATAGAAAAGATTTGTAATAGTGGTGAGTCAAACCAAATTCTTATTGATTTACATCATTATTCTATTTTTAATTATCTTTTTCCTTTATTAAAACCTTTTCAAGGTAATGAGTATTATTCGAGAATGTTGCAACATCTTTGTCTTGATGCTGATATGCGAGTCAAAGAAGCCCAATCTTTAAGTTTACCTTTATTTTTGGCTACCCTACTTTATCCTGCATTACTTGCACCACTTAAAGAAAAAAAATCTCTTGAAAAGGCTATAGCCTGTATTTTTGAAGAACAGAATAAAATTATTCTTCTACCTCCTAGTGTACGTTTTATTATTCAGTCCATATGGGGCGCTTACCTATCACGTGCAAAGGGCCTTCAGCAACCTTTATTTAGTTTAGTATGGAAATTTGAGCAATATGTAAAAGGGTATGAAAGAAAAAATAAACAGTCTAAGTCTTATCCTGTTTCTTCAGGCGGTATGTATGGTAACAAATCAAATAATCTGAAAAATGAATACGTGGCTATACAAGAGCTTAAACCCTGATTCTTCTCCTAATCGCGCGATTATCGAACATGCCATTGCCGTGCTCCTGCGGAATTAACCTTTCGCTTTACTTTCTTTTTAGTCTAGTTATACTTCAATAAGTTATCTGCTGATAAAATTATAAAATAATAGGTTCAAAGATTAAAAACACTTCCCATTAGGGTAAAAGGATTTTTTTAAAAATGGCACATAGTCAAAATACCATTGTAAGAAACATCATTTCTCTTTTTCTAGCTCTAAACATAGAGAGATATAAAAGGAGATAAAAAGATGTTTGCTTCACAAACGGAAGGCCTGAGAAAGCATGATGCTCTTTCTATTTGTCTTCTTTCCCTCTCCCGAAATTCATGGGTTGAATTTCTAATCTGCATGGAATTTTATATATGCAATCTTCAGCATAGATTAGGGAAGAGTGTAGGCGCAGACGATCTTTGGCCTGCGATTGAAAAAGATTTCGCGGATTATTTTAGGAAAAGCAAAGATCCTGTCCGCGAAATAGATAGGTGTTTGAATCAACTTACTTGCATAAAATCTGTTATTGACGAATACCATCCTATGGGTGAAATAGCCTGTCATTTGCAGACTTTTATAGGATTGTTAGGAATTATCTTTGAGTTCGCAAATTTTTGCCAAATACACAATAATAGCGAATTATATACGCTATTTGAGGCATGCGAAGCCTATGCAGAAAAAAAGAATCTTTCTAGTACGGAGCAAGAGCTTATTTCATTATTTGAGGCATGGAAAAAGCAACAGCCACACCCTGAAATAACAACACCAGAAAGTCGAATATCATCATGTAAAGCAGAATTTTTATATCAAACTCAACGGTTAGAATTTTCGAAGTATTTAGGAATTTATTTACAACATATCTCGGATTTGCATGTAGACATTTCTGATTTAACTATTACAATGGATAAAATTTCACTATTTGTAAGTGAATTACAGCAACAAATGCTAGATGGTAAAGAGAATTTTTTTGATAAAGGAGACGATAATATGGACGCAAGAGAAGGCGCAGACTCTACCAAAGGTATAGCACAAACACTCGCAGGCACTAAAGCAGGTAAATATTTTTTAAGTGAAACCGGTAGAGCGGTAGCAGATAGGTTAGCGGATAGGTATGAAACAGCCTATTTATTTGGTTTACCTATTGGTAGAAGAGAGAGTATATTGCATGGTCTTTTACAAGAAATAGTAAGTGAAGCCCCTTGGTTTGTAGATAATCTGCCAAAAAATATGGAAACAGTGAAAGCTCTTTTTACGTCATCTCAGAATCCAGAAGGTGCTAATGTTCCACAAAGTGTATTAGAAGAAGAAATTAACGCCCGAAAATTAGCCCAGCAAGAAGGAGAACTAGAAAAGATCAAGGATGAAATGGAAGGATTTATCAGCAAAATTGATTTTGACATAAGTATAGAAAGTGAAACAATCAAAGAAAATGTCAGTAAACACTTTCAACCTTATGTGTCCATTGCAACAAAGGCGAAGCGTCATTTACAAAAAAGTGAATCGTGGTCGGATGAGGAATTGCAAGATGTAGTGAGATGGTTTATTCAAAAAGAAAACATCGTGAATGAGCTGTTAAAGCAACTTGGGAAAAACCCCCTACAACTTATTCAACGTTGTATAAGTGAAGAATTACAAAACAGAGTAGGCAAACGTATCCGAGCCTATCATGAGCAAGTTCCTCAAATTAAAAGTTGGTTCGAAGACACTATACAAGACTATAAAGACGGTAAAGACTATTATCTTTGGGTATTTCATCAAAATAGAGAAAAGAATGCAACCAAACTAGATGAAATAAAAAATAAGAATCTTGATGCGGATATATTATTACAACTTAATACATTAAAATATGCGGCTATGGAAATTTCTAAAAAAATTGCTAGCCCTCAATCAACATTTATTCTGAATGCATTAATAAAGAAATTAGACGAAAAAATTAAAGAAATAGAACGGGATAAGGATTTCTTGCTAAGTATTTTAACAATTTCTAAAAAAGATTCTTCTCTAACCGAGGTAGTTAATAATCTGTTGAATCTCATTCTTGATGCTCCATCTTCAACTCAAACACCTGTTCGTGAAAATAAAGAAAAAGAAGAAGGGAGAGAGAAAGGAGAATCTCGTGGTCCAGGTTTATTTTAGGAGTAGCCTATGCAAAGGCAACTTATAGTAAAAGCTATACTTTCAAATCCCATCGTTCAAATGATAGGAAGAACAATCTTCAAGGAAATATTACTTACACTTTTTAGTTTGTTAATTTTAGGGTCGCTTAAGCTTACATGGGAGGGACTCAAATTTACTCTAAAATTTAGTTATCAATTAGTGTTTGAAATTATTCCTCATAATATAAAAAAAATCGGCTATTTGTTTAATTCTCAAAAGCAGCTAACTATGTCAAACGAAGGAAATATTCGTTCTGACCGCATGTTGATTGCCTACCCTGATAGTTTGCTTGCTCGATTAAACGTACAATTGAAAGTTTTAACGAATAATTGGAATGAAAATTTAGCAAAAAACTATGTACGATCCATTGTTGACCCTTTAATTTTCAAAAATGATCCCCGCACCTTGCAAATGATCAGCAATTTGCTTCATATTGAAAAGGTTATTAACCATATGTTGGAAAAACAGAGTTTAGCAATGGATATGATCCAACAACGAATAATCAAAAAACTTGATACCTTATATAAAGAACGAATCACTTACCATAAAAACGCTCTATATGATATTTTTGAACAATTTTATCGACTATATGAAAAATATAAATCAAGTGCAGACGTACATATTTCTTTATTACATTTTCATAGAGCTGCGAATGCAAAAAAAATGGAAGAGTTATTTATTCGAATGACTGATATCACTCCACAAATTAAAAGCACGTTCTTCAATCTATTGTTGGCTGAAATACAAAATCCAGAAAATGGCCTAACTAGCGCAGCCTCTACTCAAATTCTTGGTGAAGTAAAAGAGCATATTGAAGAACATTTAACTGCATTAACTGAAGATATAGTGTTTCTGCAACAAGTTCATCAGTTAACGAATCAACACGATGATCAAAACACGGATAACCTTTTAGCGCATCATATAGAAAATCTACTCGTTGAAATAGACAGTCCTGAAAATATACCAGATGGAAAGTGGACAAAAGCACCTCGTCCAACTTTCACAGAAAAAGATCAAGAGAAAATAAATGAATTTATTTTAATAGATAGCCCAGACGAATCGGTCGATACCGTAAATTTGACACAGACAATAATCTCATGTGATGATTTTACTGATTTATTGAATGACAATGATGATTCATCACTGAGATGTCAGCGGTAAACTGATTCCCAAGGATTCAGTATTTCAACCCCGGTTTGTTCAAAGTCACTCTTGTTTCTTGTGACAACAATCATGCCATGAACTAATGCAGTTGCAGCTATTATTGCATCTCTATCTGATTTTCTATTTGGAACATGAAGTTTAGCACAACGTTGAGCTACAGCAATATCGAGATACAGGGTACGTTCTGAAAATGTTGGCAGGACATGTGTTTCCATCCAAGTACGAAGTATAGCGCCTTGTGATGGGTCTCGACGCTCAACAGAATTTATACCTATTTCAAGTTCCAATATAGTAATGACCGAAATAAACAGGCTTGCTGGCGAAATACTTTTGGCCCATTTAACTACGTTTTTGTTGATCTTGCTGGATTTGGCTTTTCTCAACTCAGAAATAACATTAGTATCGAGTAAATACATTAAATAAAATCCTCTGGTTTATACATTTTTTTGCCGAATTTAGGCGCGTCAAAATCAATATCAGCTACATCAGGCATGGCCAGCAAATCAATAATGGTTTCTTTAGTTGTTGTCAATTTTTGGTAATCTTGCATTGACAATAAGACATGTGCTGGATGACCTCTATCCGTAATAAAGACAGGGCCATGTAATGAGGCTCGCTTTATTTTACTGACATCTTGGTTAAACTCTCTGTAAGCGTTGTTCTTCCGCCAGGTATTCCTGCAAACGCTGTTCTGCTTGATTTCTTATTTTGGCCATTTTTTCGTTATGAATTGATTTTACTTTTACTATTTCAACCTCAGCATTGGCTTGAAATTGGACACTATCTCGCATCGTATCCAGCTTTTTCATTTCCAAGAGCATCTTTCTTGCGTTCTCTTCTTCTTTTGCTTTATTCGAGTTGCCAAATATAAAACTAAACATACGAGTGCCCTCTCATTGACTTTTGTCATAAAATGGCTCTTATGATTTCATCGGCAACGCCAAGAAGGTATCCG
>Ga0207084_1071_pt1 | contig 24089 bp, 23 predicted proteins | sample Alteio_BWMinHeat_55_FD_153543 | JGI IMG/M metagenome (GOLD analysis project Ga0207084, IMG submission 153543) | Enriched cells from forest soil in Barre Woods Harvard Forest LTER site, Petersham, Massachusetts, United States -... | ecosystem: Environmental > Terrestrial > Soil > Temperate forest >...
TAGCCAGATCATAAGTTTGCAATCTGGCAAAATGATGATCCTGGCTCCTCTGGAAGCGGAGGCCAATTTAGCAGCAAAAAAAGTACTCGATCGCCTCTTGGCTGAAGATAATCCAATTACTGACTTAAAATTTATTCCCTTGCAACAAAGCATGCAAAATGGCGGTGGGCCTGCGTGTTTGCGGCTAAGAGTCGTATTAACGGAAGCCGAACAAAAAGCATGTCTTGCATCTTGTTTTTTAAATGATCTACTATATGAGAAATTGGTGGAGTGGGTTGAAAGATACTTCCGGGATAGGCTATCAATAGAAGACTTGTTAGACCCCGAACTTCAACGAACCAGTTATGAAGCTTTGGATGCATTATCCAAGCTCTTGAAATTAGAAGGAATTTATAGTTTCCAATAAAAATTTATGTCTAGTTTGTATCGCAAATTATCCTATTATGGCGCTTTGATGCGCGTTCAGAAACCGATTGGTTTCTTTTTAATATTATGGCCAACCCTAATGGCTCTATGGATTGCCGGACAAGGCACCCCTAATCCCTCCATCGTTTGCATTTTTATACTGGGCACTTGGGTAATGCGTTCTGCTGGATGTGTTGCCAACGATTTCGCCGATCGCGGAATTGATGGTGCAGTGACACGCACCCGTGATCGCGTTTTACCTCGAAAACTCGTCACGGAGAAAGAAGCGCTGGGACTATTAGTCGGATTATTTTTAGTTGCTCTCATGTTGGTTTTGCAATTGAATGTTTTGACAATGATATTGTCAGTCTTCGCTTTGGCCTTAACTCTCATTTATCCTTTCATGAAACGTTATACCCATTTGCCCCAAGTGATGTTAGGAGCGGCCTTTGCCTGGGCGGTTCCCATGGCTTTTGCGGCAGAAACCAACCATATTCCAATCGGGGCATTTTTGCTCTTTTTTGCAACCCTTATCTGGACAGTGGCTTATGATACCGAATATGCGATGGTGGATAGGGCAGATGATCTTCGAATAAAGGTGAAATCAACCGCTATCCTGTTTGGAAAATTAGATAGATTCATGATCTTCGCTTGCCATATCATTGCCTTATTATTGTTTGGGATAGTCGGACATCAATTTAATTTGGGAAAATTTTATTATTTAGGCGTCATCACCTCCCTCGTTCTGATTATTTATCAGCAGTATCTGATTAAAGATCGCAATCCCCAATTGGCCTTTCAAGCATTTTTAAATAACAACGCCGTCGGAGCAGTCCTCTTTTTAGGCGTCATGTTAGATTACATGTTTGATTAAGATATACTCTTCGCGAATGCTTTTTATGCGTTGTTGCCTTCGCCGATTCGCAATCCTCATTTACTAATTTGTAAACTCCGGTTGCGAACGGCTCGGCGCCTAGCCTAAAAACCATTCGCTTTGAGTATAATTTAAATCTTGTCAATTGCGTCAATCTTGCGTTTCAATTTTGCGATGGAAGGCACGGGGATAATCCCATTCACCACCCCCACGCCACACAGTATGAAGAGCGCTGCCAACACGAAGTTTAAAGTCATTTTTTCATGCAAGAAAGTCACCCCTAAGAGTGTCCCAATCACGGGTAATAAATAGGTGGCCATGGCAATAGCAGTTGCCCCATATTTTGTCACTATCCTGTGATACATGATAAAAGCCAACATCGAACATGAAATGGCTAATCCTAATACACATCCCCAGGCAGAGAGAGGAACATTAACGAGCGATAAGGGGGATTTTTCAAATATAAGAGATAAGGGGACCAAATAGAACAGGGCGCTTAATAATTGAATCGTGGGCATGGTCAATGGGATATGGCTTTGCATTTTTTTGCGTGCATAAATGGCCCCTATTGCATAGCAGCAGGATCCGATAAAGCTTAATAAAATACCTGGAATACTCCATTCAATTTGAGCTTTAAGCAAAGTGGGTAAAAATAATACGGCGAAGCCTGATAAACCTAAAACCGTTCCGAGTGTGCGGTTCCAGTTCAAACGTTCATCAGGTAATAGGTAATGGGCCAGAATCACAATGACAATCGGCGTTAATCCGTTGATGAGTGCCGATAAGCTGCTGGGGATGAGTTGCAAAGAATAACAAAACAGGACAAAGGGAAGACCATTTAAGAAAAATCCCAAGATAAATCCCTGTTTCCAGTGAGCGAGGGAGCGAGGAAGAGGGATTTTTTTATATTTTAACACTAACCAAAGTAAGAACCCGCCCAGGCCTACCCTAAGCGCCACTAAGGTAATGGGTTCAATATGCTGAACTGCGATTTTGTTGAATAGGAAAGAAGGTCCAAAAAACGCGGCTAAAGCAAAAATATCTAACAAGCCTTTCTGCATCATCAACGTTAATATGGGGGCAAGAGTAGCGTATTTCAAGGACTCCCATCAACTTTTTGACAAACACCCGACAAACGCGTTTGTAATATCCTCTAACAATTTAAAATACCCCTCTGCCCCTTTGGAGGTAGGGCTGCCAATGGGATCGAGTTCTCCCACCAAGAGGTGGTCCATTTGTTTTTTAAGCGTATCAACCATTTTTGATTTCATACCCGCCTCACGAAAAATACAATGGATCCTTTTATCTTGAATCAGATTTTCAATTAAACGGATCCGTTCAACGCTAGGGGGTAATTCTGGATGAAAGGTGATCGCTCCCATTTCTTTTAATCCATAATGTCTTGAAAAATATTGAAAGGCATCATGGTATACAACAAAGGGAACTTTCTGAAAAGGACTCAATTGCGTTTTAATATGATGATCATGAATTTTCAATTTTGTTGCAAAACGTTTGGCGTTGGTTTCATATATTTTTTTATGATCAGGATCGATATCTATTAATCTCTTTTTGATTTCCTCTACCATCACTAGCGCATTATCAGGATCAAGCCAATAGTGTGGATCAATTGTGGAATTTGTGGCATTTATCTCATTTGCTTCATTTGTCTCATTCGTTTTTAAGGTAATACCCTTCTCAAATAAGGGACCCGGTCTCACTTTCAACAACAAAAGATTGGGGGTTTTGTCTAGGGCAAATACTTGAGTTCCGGGCGAAAGTGTTTTAATGGGCTTCACGAGGAAGCTTTCATCCGTCTCACCCCCCCAAAAAACCATATCAGCGCCTTGTAGCTTTTTGATATCCGAAGGACGTAATGCATAATGGTGCGGAGAAGCCCCTTTTGGAACGAGTAAGCTCGGGGTATTGACGCCTTCCATCACGCCTGATACTAAAGCATGCAAGGGGATGATACTTACCACCACTTTAGGCGGGGTTGATCCCCAAGCAGTCTTTGCCCCTATACTGACAAGTAAAGTTGTCGTAAGGAAAAACATGAAGATCTTGACCACCTTGAAGGCCACGAAGAATTTGTTAGTTGGTTTTCTCATAGAGTAAACACCATGCCATTGTTGCTTGCTAATCATATTAGTGTCTCATTTGGTAAAAAAACAGTTTTATCAGATATTGATATTACAGTAGACCGGGGTGAAATTGTGACCCTCATCGGCCCTAATGGGGCGGGTAAGTCTACTTTAGTCCGTGTTTTACTCGGGTTGATTACCCCTGATAAAGGCAAAATTGTGCTTAAATCTAATATCCGTATTGGATATATGCCTCAAAAACTCTATATCGAGCCCTTTCTCCCTTTATCCGTACGACGATTTTTGTATTTAGTGGGCGGAAAAGGGTCCCCTAAAGTCACTTTTAAGCAAATCGTAGAATTATTGAATATCGGCTCACTTCTAGAATCGCCCATTCAGGGGCTTTCAGGGGGAGAATTACAACGTGTGCTATTGGCGCGCGCTTTGTTACGAAAGCCGGATTTATTGGTGTTAGATGAACCGGTTCAAGGTGTGGATGTGATGGGGCAAGAAGATCTCTATCGTTTGATTGATGAGATCCGACACGAGTATAACTGCGGTATTTTGATGGTGTCTCACGATCTCCATTTTGTGATGGCCAAAACAGATACTGTCATTTGTTTAAATCAACATGTTTGCTGTGTGGGACAACCAAAAGCCATTCGAGATAATCCTAAATTCCTGGCTTTATTTGGATTGCTTCCCCCTGTGGAGGTGGCAATGTATGCCCATAAACACGATCATCGGCACGATTAAATGATGTTAGAGTCAATTGGTTTTGTTGGAAAAGCGACCCTTGCAGGGATCGGCATTGCCTTAGTGGCAGGCCCCTTAGGTTCGATTATTGTCTGGCGCAGAATGTCCAATTTAGGAGATGCATTAGGACATTCCACCTTATTAGGGGTGGCACTTGCCTTGTTATTAAACCTTCATCTTTATATTGGTTTGGTAGCCGTATGTTTCATTGTGGGGGGGGTAGTTCTCCACTTCTCGGGACAAACCCGATTAGCCAATGACACGGTATTAAGCATTTTATCGCAAACAATCCTTGCCTGTGGTTTGGTGCTCGCCGTTTTTTTAGAGGGGATGCGAGCCGATTTATTAGGATATCTTTACGGAGATATTTTAGCCGTTGACACATCCGATTTATTTTGGATTTTAACCGTGGATTTGATTGTATTCACACTATTAGTCTGTCTATGGCGTTCCATTTTATCGACTACCATTCACGAAGAGTTGGCGCGTGTTGAAGGTGTGCCTGTGAACCGCATCAAATGGGTGATTGTATTTTTATTGGCCTTGGTATTTGCCATCGCGATTAAATTGGTGGGAGTGTTGTTGATTGCGGCTATGTTGATTGTTCCAGCAGCAAGCGCCCGATTTTTAGCGCGGACCCCTGAGCAAATGGCAATCTACGCCAGTATTATCGGATGTGTTGCAGTAGGATTAGGATTATTGTTATCTCAACAGGGTGATTGGCCCGCCGGACCCGCCATTGTCGTTGTTTCCGCTGGGATGTTGGGTGTATGCATATTATCCTCTTATTTCTTTAAGAGTATTTAGCTTAAACTTTAACTTGAAATTGTGTGTATCTACACCGCAATAATGAATATAAAAAATAATAAAATGAAAGGCTTAAAAACCTGCTCTTTACTTTTTGCCGTGTTTTCGGTATAAGGTGGAAACCTATAATATTATAAAGAGCAGTATAATGAATGAATTTACTTTAAAAGAATTAATTATTTTATGTAAAAACTTGAATGAAAAATGGTTTGGTTTTTACGGCAAAACTGGGAAAAGCAAAGACGGCAAAGAAGAATCTATGCCATTTTCTGTCGACCAGGTTGATGTGGGTCTTGTGTTTTCGATGGTTAATGTAAGCGTTTTCCAAGAGGGAGAAGAAACAGACTATCTTTCAGTGATGAAAATAAGTGATAATTTCTTAAGGTTCATCGGACAAAATTGTTCTGGCATGAAATCCTATTCCATTTTATTTTGCGAGCACTCTTTTTCAACAGAGTGGGTTAAATATAAGTGCAAAAAATCAGATGGTTTGATCCAAAATATTTTCTTTGCATTTGATGTCAAATTGCAAAGCTTGATGGCAGAAAGTCAGCGGGGGTTGTCTCATTCTCCTATCGGGATTAATGAAAGGAACTGCTTTGCTTTAAAAGACAAAACCCCGGACAGCAAGGATTATATTTATATTAAAGGCATGGCATTGCTGACATTTAATCTCAATCAGAGATTGACAGTAGGAAAGAGTTTTTATATTGCGCGTTCAGTTCAAAATCTGCAAGAAGCCTGCCGTTATGCACAGCAGGAGGGCGCTCAAAAAGAATTCGTTGTATTTTATCGTCATTCTAATAACTATCACTATATTGCCATTAAATTTGAAAGACACGATGATTTGCCCATCAAAAATCAAATTATTGTTGTCGATTCTGTCGGAGGAAAAGGACGGTATGGAATAAAGTTTTATGATGAAATCATTCAGGCCATCCGCAAAATATCCAAAGAATCCATAGCGCTCTATTTGAATCGTGAAGCTCGTCAAACAAGTGATTATGCTTGTGCCGTTTTTGCTTTCAAGGACGGCAAAAAAATACAACGAAAGAAGGGTTTTGCTAAGGAATTAATGGCCTCATCCAAAACAAAATTAAGATTGACCGAAGGAAATGTGATTTGTTATGACTACTCCTTGCCTCCAGACTTCATGTATTTATGTGAATCACCCAATCTTCTCGAAACCTATATCAAAGAAAACTCTGAGGAGGTGGAAGCGTTTTCCACTCGCAGTAAAACGGGACAACTCGAAACCTTAAGACAATACGCCTACCGAACCAGAAAGGGCTATGGTGTTGAGAGCCCCAAAATGATAGAAAATAGAAATTATCCTAAGGAAGGGGATAGAATGATTCCCAAAAATGTTTCAACTAGCTATTTTGAAGCAAAATACAAGGATAAAATCAGAGGGATCCTCCAAGGACATACTCAGGATAAATTGCAGGCAATGATTGAAGATGTTCATATTTCTTCATTTAGAAAGCCAAAATCAGGCTCACCCTAACTGTTTTAAAATACTGTAATCATTTGATGTTGTGACATCTGCTAGAATGTGGATGGTAAGACTTTAAGTGTTTTCGAGGTATTAAAAATACAATTATTGACTTGTTATTAAATTTGATACAATATTTGTCTACTTTCCCTTGACTAAAAGTAAGGCCAAAATTATGAAACGAAAAATGTTTGTATTGATAGCATTTTCTTTTTCCCTTTTTTTAAACGAATTAGTTTTAGCTCGCGAACCAACCAAGCAACCACCCATTACTCTATTTCAGGGTGGCCAAGTAGAGCTTAGTCCAGATTTTGTAGATTACCTTTTAGAAATAAAAGATTATAGCTCGCAATATGAAATTTTTAGAACCGTAAGATACAATTTTCCTGAAATTCAAAATTATGCTAGGGAGTTTCAAAAAAACGGGCAAACACAACTTAATAAAAAAAGACAATCAAAAAGGGAGAAGGAACTTATAAAAATGCAACAAGAGTATGTTGAAGAAGTGAATGCTTGGGAGAAAAGAGATCAGGAATTATCTAAACTCTCTGGAAAGGATATAGTACAGCTCTTTCAAAAAATAGGCCATGAGAACAGCGAGCTTCTTCACGCTCAAAAAGAATATTTAGACTTTTTATCTTTTAAGAAAAAAAGAGGAGACGAAAAATTACCGGGTTCCTATATCACCACTGTTTACCTCTGTATAAAGGTCCCAAAAGAAATGCGATATAAAACTGGATTAGCAACCTTAAAAAAGATATTAAAGAGCTCTAAGTTATCAAAAAATCAAGATTTCTTAAATAATTCTGCTGAACCCACATTGAGAGAATTGATGAAAAAGGAATTTCCCTGCTCTTAGATAGTTGTATTGCTTATTTCTGTGCAATAGAGGGATTATCCAGGAACATGGTATAATTCAACCATAATTAGCGGTAAACAACGACGATGGAGTGAGGCGTTATGGAAATAATCAGTCCCAGAGTGGATATTGCGTTTAAAAAAATTTTTGGTGTAGAAGAGAACACCGATCTTCTGATCTCTCTGATTAATTCTGTCGTTGGCGCCGAAGATCAGGTGTCGGAAGTAACATTACTCAATCCTTATAATGCTAAGAATTTTAAGCATGATAAGCTATCCATCCTGGATATTAAGGCCAAAGGGCTGTGTGGTAAAAGATTTAACATCGAAATCCAGATCAGTGACGAAGCAGACTACGATAAAAGGGCGTTGTATTACTGGGCCAAGCTCTATACGGAACAGCTAAAAACAACAGATGATTATTCATTGCTCTCTAAAGCTATAGGGATTCACATTCTTAATTTTACTTCTATTCTAGAAGTTGAAAAATACCATAATGTCTTTCGCATCACAGAAAAGGAAACAGGACACCTCTATTTTAAAGATTTGGAACTGCATACCATCGAATTAAAGAAGTTTTCAAAGAATGCTCGTGAAGAGCTACCTGAGATGCTGGTTAGAGTAAAAAACTCCTTAGATATGTGGGTGGCTTTTTTAACCCGTCATGATTTGATGAACAAGGACAATCTCCCTCCGGTACTGGATAGTCCTGCGCTCAAAAAAGCACTTGATGTGCTTGATTTCATGAATTTTAGGGCTGAGGAAAGAGAGGCCTATGAAGACCATCTCAAATGGCTCAGGATAGAAGCTAATACTATTAAAAAATCTGAGTCAAAAGGGCGGGAGGAAGGGCTGGCGCAAGGCAGGGAGGAAGGGATCTCGGAAGTAGCTCAAAATATGCTGAAGGCTGGATTTGAGATCCAAGCGATTGAGCGGATGACAGGATTGACTGAAAGTGGCCTTCAAAAATTAAAGGCCAAGCTATTTAATTTAACTAGCGAAGAGGTTGAGTGCCGAGAACTTAAATAAGTACAGTGGCTTTATTTAAAGAGAATCAAGGTACTATGGAATTTTTCAGAGATTGGTCTTCTAAATAATGGTGGCCAGAGAGGGAATTGAACCCCCGACACAAGGATTTTCAGTCCTCTGCTCTACCAACTGAGCTATCTGGCCGGTGAAGATTTGCCCACAATAATGCTGGGGTCAAACTTAATTTATTGACTCGAATGGGCGTTATTAGAACGCAGTATGGTCTACACAGTCAAGATTTAAGCTTATTAACTTTCATTGAGTTGTGTGACTAGGCGTTTAATGGGGGCCGGTAAGCCGAGTGCCAGCGGTTTTTTAAGGGAGATCCAAGCTCGATTGGCCTCGAGAGATGTTTTGTAAGAGGCTTTACCCATCCCATTAACCGCATCCACCACACACAACACAGGCTCAATCCTTAACTGAAAGTGCGTAAAGGTATGCTTAAAGGCAGGCCACTTTTCTATCTCCAAAACCGCGAGCGCATACTGCTTCTTAGCCCAAGATTTGATATGGACCCCTCTACTCCCCTCACATTCCGGAAAACTCCATAATCCTCCCCAGATCCCTTTTGGAGGGCGTTGTTCTAATAAAACGAGACGTTGCTTCGGATCGAAAAACAAGGCGAGCCGCGTTTCTTTGAAAGTGAGCGCCGCCTTTTTTTGTTTTTCAGGGAAATCTTCCACCCGATTGAGTTTAAACGCTGCGCAACCGGCTGTTACAGGGCATTTATGGCAACGAGGATCGGCACGGGTACAAAGGGTTGCCCCTAAGTCCATAATGGCTTGGCTGTAATGATGGATGTCCTTTGTGGGCAATAATTGTTCGCTCAATGCCCAGAGGGTCGCTTCAACCGTTTTATCATTAGGGGGTCCGCTCACAGCAAAATAACGGCATAAAACACGTTTCACATTACCATCGAGAATGGGAAAGATTTGTTGTGTGGCAATCGATAAAATCGCCCCAGCTGTCGATCGCCCGATCCCAGGTAAGGCGAGTACCTCTTCAAAATGGGTCGGAAACGCCCCCTTATAATGGGTGCAGATCGCAAGCGCTGCCCGATGCAAATTGCGTGCCCGGGCATAATATCCCAGCCCCGTCCAAAGATGCAGGACTTCATCAAGTGAGGCCTCACCCAGGGCTTGAACGGTGGGAAACCGCTTCATGAATTTTTCAAAATAGGGGATAACAGTTTGTACCTGGGTTTGTTGCAACATGATTTCTGAGATCCACACCCGATAGGGGCTAATCGCAAGCTGCCAGGGCAAATGTTTGCGTCCGCTTTTTTTATACCAGCTTAAAAGTTTTTGACTAAAAGAATGATTCATAGTTTTGGGTACATATCTGCGATTCATAGTTTCCGATTTATAAATGATAATTTACGGCAAAATAAATAATTTTTCTAATCCTTTATCAATACCTTTGTCAGAATGATTTTTTTGTATCGCTTTGAAGGCAGTTTGTGCATAGATTTCAAGGTTGGGACGTACAATAGGGTTGTCCAAGGGTCCTTTCACCTGAATGGTAAGAGGGGTTGCATTTAAGGCAGTTAGCATTTCAGTTGATGCTTCAATGGAGGGATCTTTAAGCGAAGCCTTAAAAACACAATCGACCACTTCATTCACAAAATCCAGTGTTCCTTGTCCTTCTAATTGATAGAGGGGATGCACTACGTTAATGTGAGAATAAGAAACAATGCCTTTATTGAAGGTTAAATGTGCCTCTAATTGTTCAAAAGGCGTTAACAAGTTTGTGCCTGCTTTCGCCTGCTCTCCCCATTCAGCTAATTCCTGAGTTAAAGTATCGACCACATTTAAGGGACGTTTTTCGGTGATACTATCGATTAAACCTTTGACTGTCGCTTGAGTGTGTTCAAGAAGATAAACTAAATCGCTTCCTTCAACCTTTCCTTCTACTCCTTGCACAGTGATATCGCCTGACAAATGATTACGAATCGATTTAAAATCACTTCCTTCAGAGCTAAGAGAAAGCGTTGCTTTGGCTTGGCCTGTCATTAAAGTGGAGTAACCAAACAGTGAAGTTAAATCATCTATATCAAAATTATATCCTTGATGGGTGAGCGACCACTTAGGGGTTTTGTCTCGCATGTCGATTTGAAAGCTACCGGCGTGATGGCCTTTATTTAAATAAATTTCATACGGGGAAAAATCCAATATCCCTTCTTTCATTCGGACAACCGTATTGAGATTAGCTGTGGTGCTTCGGTTTATCTTTAATCCTTTCCCCGTTATTTCTCCCTGCATTCTCACGAGATTTATATGTTTCTCGGGCTCGATTTTAAAATGTCCTTCTAAAAATCCGCTATCTTCAAATAAAATGTTTAAGCTGGCAACATCTAGCCAAGGATCTTGATATTTAAATTCTGTGCGGAGAGATTTAATCTTGGAAAGACCCGCTAAACTGCTTTGATTAAAAAAGGAAAGATAGGGGGAGAGATCAATTTGATTCGCATCTATTTTGCCATTAAAGGCAATGGTATTGGCAAAATCATAAACAGCAATTTCTCCCCTCAATAGAGAGGGCAGGTGATCGCGCAAGGTTGCTTGGAGAGTGATGTTTTGAATATCCACTTGTCTCAAATTTCGATTTAATCTCCAATCGGCTTTTAAATCCACATTTGCCATTATTTTTTCTTTGCCATCTTGAAGGTTGAATGCCAATAAAATGGGAGTCGCTTTTCCAAGGGCCCCTTGAAATAATTTGTCGGCAGAAAATTGGAAGTTGATCAGAGTGAATTTTTGAAAGTTCATCATGTCTTCAAAACGCAAACACCCATTTTCAATTTTAAGGCTGTTTAAAGTGATTCGCAGATTTTTATCAAACGGTAAGGGGTAGAAGCTTGGGATTAAGTCTTTCCAATTGGAGTGAGTATTTCCCGTTTGTTCAAGATTAAGGGCTACTTCTTCTAATTTAAGATCAAGTGCCAATTTAAATTGGACAAGAGACCATAATGAAACAGCCACATTGGCTTTTTTAACCCTTAAAAATTCCCCCATGAAAGGAGAAGGATTAGCGACGACAAGGGAATTTGCCTCAATTAATAAATGGGGGTTTAAGCGCCAGGCGAGGGGCCCTTCAATCATTACCTTTCGTTCTAATTTTTGACTAGCCCATTTTTCTAAGGGACTTTTTAATTGATTAGGATCAACGAGGGTATAAATTCCAACAAATGTAAGAAAGCAAACTAAAGATAGTGCCAATATAGTAGTTAAAAAAAATGTCAGTAATTTCCGCATCTTATCTACAAGTATCCCTATCCTTGCCATCACCCTGGAGCGGGTGATGGGAATCGAACCCACGCTACCAGCTTGGGAAGCTGGAGTACTGCCATTGTACGACACCCGCACTTACCCTATAGTATACACAAGTTACTGTAACCACAACGTTTCTCATATTGAACTAGGTCTGCTTTGAGTGCCTTTTTTAGGACAATTTATGAAAGAAATAAAATCTCTAAAAGAAATTTTTTCGTTAAATAACTTAAACTCTGATTCACTCATCGTCTTCGATGTGGATCAGGTATTAATCGATCCTATCGATCGCATCCTATCTCGTAAGGGAGAAACTTTAAAAAAGAGCCTTTTGGAGGAACTTGGGCAACGATATGGGATTGAAAAGGGCCACGAGATATATAGCATTTTAGTTCATACCCGCAAAGTGCGTTTGGTAGAAGAAGAAACGCCTGATTTGATCCGAGGATTAATCGAGCAAAATAAAAAGGTCATTGCTTTAACCAAATTTCCGACCGGTCCTTTTGGTTGTATTCCCAGTGTCGAAGCCTGGCGTGAAACTCAATTAAAAGCATTAGGGATTGATTTTAGTGCCTCGTTTAAGGCACATCCCCGTATCGCTTTTCCTAAGTTGCAATCCTCTTTGTATCCTGCCCTTCCTGTTTTTCAATCAGGAATTCTTTACACGGGAGGAGGTGGGCTAACACCTGCGCAGCTTTCTAAAGGAGAGGTTTTAAAAGCCTTTTTATCTCATCTTGATTGGAAACCAAGCCATCTTATTATGGTGGATGATGTGGAATCCAATGTTGAAGATGTGGAACAAGCCTGTCATGAATTAGGCATTTCTTCGGAAGGGTATCATTACACCTATGTGCTTAATTTAGAGGACAAGATAGATGAAGCCTTGGCGCGATTTCAATTTAATTTCTTGGATCAGCATAGAGTATGGCTGTCCGATCAAGAAGCCTTGGAAAAAATGAAAGCCCTAAAGGTTGAAGGTTAATTTCAATTAAGATTAGGCTCGTTTTTCCTGATACAAACGGATTTCGATGCGGGCGCCTAAAGCAGCACCAGCTTTTTTGAGTGTTTTAAGCGTCATGTTGCAATTTGATTCTAGACGTTGATATTGCTGATAAGGGACTTTTAATTTTCTCGCGACATCGGAAAACGTCTTATGCTGAGTTCTTCTTACAATATGCAGTAAAATGGGGGCGGCGACATCCACACTCACTGATACAGGATATTCTCCTTTTCTACTAGCTGAGGGCAAAGGAATGGTTTGATCCTGTTCAGCCATGGTTAACAATACTCCATCCAATGCTTCTTGGGCATTCTTAAGAGCTTCCTCAAGAGTGTCTCCTTCGGAAAAGACATAAGGTAAATCTCTAAAATTTACTAGCCATACTGCACCTTCTTTTGCAACTTTGGCATAATAGCTTAGATTAAACTCTTTACGCATAGTTTAGTCACCTCATCATTACAAACACGGGGTCGAGAAAAACGCACCGTCTTCGAGGCGCATGGCGGTTAAACTGCCTCCCCAGACGCAACCTGTATCCAAGGCAAAAAGCCGAGGCCCACGATATTTTCCTTGCAGCGCAGCCCAGTGGCCAAAAATAATTTTAAGGTTTTCACTTTTTCGATTCGGAACTTCAAACCACGGCATGAATCCAGTGGGCGCTTTTTCTGTCGCTTCTTTGGTGTGAAATTCAAGTTGCCCCTCTGCTGAACAAAATCTTAATCGTGTAAAGCAGTTTACGATGCAACGTAGACGGTCAAAACCGGAAAGCTGAGGATCCCAATTGTCAGGTTCATTTCCATAAAGATGCGCGTAGAATTCAAGTTTTTGAGTCCCCTTTAAAGTATCCTCAAGCTCTTTGGCCAATTTTAAGGCAAGCGGCAGATCCCATTTTGGATGAAACCCTGCGTGCACCAATGTAAATCCTGAATCGGGATCGTGATGGAGTAAAGGTTGATGTTCCAGCCAGATTAATAAGTCTTCTTTGTCTTCGGCTTCCAATATATCTCTGAATGTATGATGTTTTGGATCGAATGGAATTTGTTCACGGGCGATGGCGAGCATGCCTAAATCATGATTGCCTAATACGCAAATCATTCGTTTTTCAATTGATTTTAAAAAACGCAAAGTTTTGAGCGAATCAGGCCCTCGGTTGACTAAATCCCCGGTTAACCATAAAAAATCTTTCGTCTCATCAAAGTGGATTTTTTCTAACAAGCGCATTAAAAAATCATAACAACCTTGGATGTCGCCAATTGCGTAGGTCGCCACTTTAATCTCTTCCTTTGTTTTGATAAATGTAATTGGTGATCTTAACCAATGTTTCAAGGGAAAGCACTTCAGGTCTTAATGTTGAATCCAAATTTAAGGCTTCAAAATCTTGGAGAGTTAATAAAGGCTTAAAGGCATTTAAAAGTGTTTTTCTGCGTTTTGAAAAAATCTGAGTAGTTAAGCTCTGAAACAACTTCATATCCAAAACAGGGTAAGGCTTTGTTTGGTGGGGGATAAGTCGCACAACCGCCGACTCCACTTTGGGGACCGGGGAGAAGGCCTCTTTTGGCACTGAGAAAACGGGTTCAACCTTGCAATAATATTGCACCATTATACTTAAGCGGCCATATTCTTTAGAGCCGGGAAGGGCGGCCAATCGCTCGACTACTTCCTTTTGCAGCATAAAATGCATATCTTGAATAATGTCGCAGCTTTCTAATAAATGAAAAAGGCAGGGTGTTGAAATATTATAAGGAAGGTTGCCAATGATTCTTAAATTTTGACGCAAGCCCTTTTGTTTAAAATATTGTCTAAAATCAAACTTCAATACATCCTCTTGAAATAGGGTTAATTGGGAGGCGGAGTATTGTTGTTTTAGAAAATCGGCAAGATCTCTATCTATTTCAATGACAGTAAGATGGGAAAGATGTTGAAGTAAAGGGCCGGTTAAAGCCCCTTGGCCAGGTCCGATTTCAATCACTTCATCAGCGTGCTTCAGATGCAGTACCTGAATGATATCTTGGATTATATCCGTGTCGTGTAAAAAGTTTTGACCAAATCGCTTACGTGGGGCCCATGACAACTTTAGTCAGCCTCCGCTAAATACATCTCGATTTGGGCTTCGTCCCGAATTCGGCGTAACCAACTTGCTACCGCTTCTTCAAATTTGCGTCGTAAAATGGCTTCTCTTGCTTGTTCGCGTCTTGTTTCGGGGCTCAAGATTTTTCCATTTTCATCTTGATTACGTTTTTCAACGAGTTTAATAATATGAAAACCATTTTCGGTTTTGATAGGGCCGTGGATCTCGCCCACTTTTAAAGTGGGAGCAATAGTTACGAACAAAGTGGGCAGGTCGGAAATCCTTCTAAAGCCTAAGTCGCCCCCATTTAAGGCTTGGGAACCTTTGGATTTCTCAACGGCAATCTGACCAAAATTATCGCCCTTATTAAGACGCGCAATAACGTTTTTTGCTTCCGTTTCAGCAGCCATTGCCTCTTTATTTTCGGTAAAAGGGATAAGAATGTGGCTTAAGCGATATTCTGTTCCGCTTTTATCTTGACCGGCACCGGATTTCATAAAATGTTCGATATCCATTTCTGAAACATTAAGATGGGCTAAGATCTCCCGCTGTTGTAATCGAGAGATGGTTAAATCATTATTAATAGATTCTTTGAATTTTTTGAATGGCACGCCTTGGCCTTCTAAAAATCCCTGTAATTGGCTCACCGATAAATTATCTTGGTCGGCAATGCCCTTTATGGTTTCACTCAAGGTTTTGTCATCGATCGTAATTCCGACTGCTTTGGCCATTTGAAGTTGAAGCTTTTCCAATACCATTTTTTCAAGTAATTGCTTGCGTAATACGGGTATGGGCGGAAGGGGGACATCAGATTCCTTTAATCGCACGGTCAATAAATCCAATTGACGGTTAAGCTCGGATTCAGAAATGGCCTCACTATTCACCGTGGCGACCACTCGGTCTAACATCCGCGTAGTGCTCACAGCAGCTTCCAAAACCCCACCAAAAAGGAGTGCCGCTAGGGCACAAAAACAGCTTAAATAACGCGCAAAAACTAACCTTATCTTCATTTCAATAAACCTTCTAACTAAATGCACAATCAATCTAAAAATAGTGTACTCAATCACTCATCGCTTTGCCACTGGTTGGGCTCGCTGATCGGTTGATGTTAGTTGGTTGAATTTTATTTTTAAGTGTTAGGCAGCAGATCTGGGATAAATTTCTTTTTTTTTTCAGAATGGATTTTGTCATATTATTTCTCCTTAAAAGATACAATGATTGCATCCTCTCTTTTAGAGAGAGGACCGTATAGGGATAAAGTTTTTTGGAACGGAGGAAATTGGTTAAATCTAGAAATTACTCGGATTCCAATCATATCCTTGAATGGAGTTTGCAAGAACACTCTTTATCCCGGAATTACCGACACCGGCAAATCCTTTGAAAACAAATTGGAAGAAGAATCCGTTATTATATTGCGTGACTAAGCCATTGTTGGGCCGCACATAACGAATGAAGGCAAATCGCATTGCAGTACAACATCCTTGATGTTCCAATCCCCCTAAAATTTCATTCGGGCGATGTTTCACAATATCGTAATTGAGACGCGCTAAAATGCGCCAATGTTCGGTTAATCCCCAGGCGACTGAAGTATCAATCTGTTTTAGTTGTTCCGGTAATTGGGTTATGGCATTAATACGCGCCGGATTATGCCTTAAGAAAAGGTAACCGATATTCAATACATTGTAAGCACTCGGATGATATTGGGCATAAACCCCGGTTTTTTCAACTCGTCTCTTATACGTATCCCATTCTGCCGCAGCGGTTATAGTCCAAGGATCTTGTAAGTGATATTGCAGGATCCCAGTGAGTGGCGAAAGATGTTTATCAAAATCAGGAATTTCGGTTTTAACACATTCTGGGAAGAGAAACGAATTGCACAAGGTCACTCTTCGTTGTTTGAAATAATAAATTTGCCCTATTGTTGCGCTGAGGCGCTCTTCACCCGAATTACCATTTAAAAGTCTAGAGCTTAAGGCATAGGTGAGTTGTTCTGTGTCCCCTACGCGGTCGAGTCCACTGAAACGATTGTCGCGAAAGAGTTGATTGAAATCGAACCCTGGGTTGCTGGTGTCGAAAAGCGGGAGATCATTTTGATTTCTGAAAGGCACGTGTAGATAATATAACCTCGGCTCTAAGGTTTGAATATAAGCGGTATCACAAAGAGTGGTATTGCGTTCAAAAATCAATCCAGAATCGAGATCAAACATGGGAATAGTTTGATGAGGGGTCTTCGGTGCGCGATTGAAGCGTGCAGCAGGGCCCAAGTCGAGAGAATATGACAAGAGATTCCACTGTAGCCTCGGGACAAAAAACCAACCCGGATGTTTTAAGGGGAGACTTAAGCTTGGTCGAAGTTGGTAGCGTTCCCCTGTGGTGAAAGATTGTAAAGTCACCGGATCTCGTTTATGTCCGAAGTGTGTAAAGTTGCCGCCTGCCCCCACAACAAAGCCACCCGGTAAATCGCGATATTCAGCACGGGTGGCAAGTTCAGGTAAACGTTGATAGGCATCCGCTGTACCAGGCCCCAAGAAGGGATGTAAGGTTTGATAATTTTGCACCCGAAAGGCACTATTTAAATATTCATCACGGTAAAGTACTTCTCCAGTTTGGGTTAAAGAAGTGATGCTCGATCCATTGATATCCTGCCCTAAATCCATGAAATAGTTGTCGTCGCCTACTTCATGGTAGAAAATATTACCAGACCAATTCGGATTAAAGGCACTGTAGTGTTTCACTAAAACCTGTGTACGATTATTATTGCCTTTTGATAAAGCTGTGACTCGGGGATCGTTATTGGCTATTCCAGGGTGATTAATGAGTTTATCTTCTCGAAAGGCCTTATAGGCATGATCATTCGGAAGAATCGAAGCATTGATTTCACCGATACCTTTTGTCCACATATATCGAAATTGATTCTTTAAATTCACACCCCGTTTGCTTAAAAATTGAGGGGTGAGGGTGGCATCATAATTGGGGGCGATATTCCAATAAAACGGCACTTCCAATTCAAAACCAGATAATTTGGTAAACCCAAAGTTTGGCAATAGAAAACCGGTTTCTCTTCTATCATCAATCGGAAAATCGACATACGGAAAATAAAAAACGGGGGCATTATTTAAATACAATCGAGCATGTCGGGCCCGTCCACGGCCCGTCACTTTATTTAAACTTAATCGTTCTGCACGCAGTTTCCAGGTATTTTGACAAGGGGCGCAGGTGGTGTAAGTGGCATCCTTTAACACCAAGCGATCTTGTCCAAAACTGGTTAAGGCGCAGGCCGTACCCCGCACGTGCCTCGAGTAAATCCGAAAATTGGCTTGCTCCAGTTTGGCCACTTCAGTCGCCACCTCATATTCACCGCTTATGCCATCCGCGCGTAAATCGGGCGCCAGCAATTGTACATGCCCTAAGGCTTTAATCCGTTCAAGTTTCCCGGTTTTAGGATCCCTGTAAAGGGTGGCTTCATCGGATTTGATTTGACGGTTACCCGCAATTAGATGTACTTTTCCCTCTAGATGAGAAGGCTCTTCTTGTTTTAAATTGGCGCGATTCGCTTCAATGGTAGTCGGCTTGTTTTTAAGCATTTCGGGAGTAGCGTTCGGAAAGGGTAGATCGGCCGGTTGGTAGTGACCTTCACATAATCCGCGCCCAGGCGTATAGAGCCAGTCATCAAAATCATACCCGCAACTTGGTTTTGCTTTTACGCAGGCGTTTTCACAGGTTTCTGCAAAAGCCAGGGAACATGGACTGATGAAGCCGGTAACTGCAATAATGAATAGAATGTTAAGTATACTTTTCACAAGGGATTACATTGCCTAAACTCGAGTTTTATTGCAAATGTTAAGTGATGATTTAGAAGGAAAACTTATGGAGCGTGCCCAAAGTTTGGATAGATGGTTAACCGAAAGTTTAAGGTTGCCCGATTTTGAACGCCATAATTTGGCAGGAGACGCGAGTTTCAGGCGCTATTATCGTCTCAAGATGCCTAAACAAAGCTATGTAGTGATGGATGCGCCTCCCCCCGAATCCCCGCAGTTGTTTATCAATGTGGGGCAAGCCCTACTGCACCAAGGATTAACGGTTCCCCAAATTGTGGCTGCCGATTTGGAACAAGGCTTTTTGTTGTTAAGCGATTTTGGGGATAAGCTTTATCTCGATGCCTTAAATGCAAATACTGCCGACACTTTGTATGAAGATGCCTTTCGATCCTTGATAAAGCTGCAACAAGTGTCTTTAGAAACCCCACAATGTGATGAAGCCTTTCTAAAAAGGCAATTTCAATTATTTAAAGATTGGTATCTCGATAAACACCTTAAATTAAGTCGAAATATCGAAATTGAAAATACCCTAAATGGTTTCTATGAAAAACTTATCTCAGAAATAATGACACAACCTTTTGTGTTTGTGCATCGTGATTTCCATTCGCGCAATTTAATGGTCTTGGAAAAAGGCAACCCTGGGATTATCGATTTCCAAGATGCGTTCAGAGGACCCATTGTTTATGATTTAGTATCCTTGTTGCAAGATTGCTATATTAGTTGGCCGAGAGATCAAGTGGAAAATTGGGTGCGAGGGTTTCAAGAGCGGTTGAGGCATGAGGCCTTGTTATCAAAAGCAGTCACATTTTCGCAGTTTTTACGATGGTTTGATCTCACAGGATTGCAGCGACATTTAAAAAATTTAGGCATTTTTTCTAGGCTTAATTATCGGGACAATAAACCGCATTATTTAAAAGATCTGATTATGCCACTTCGCTATAGCTTAGAAACTTGCAAACGCTATGCAGAATTTGAGGGCTTAGGTAAATTTTTAGAGACCGTGTCAAAGGAGCTTCAGCCCCAATGCGCGCCATGATCTTAGCAGCAGGCTTGGGCAAAAGAATGCAGCCCTTAACCAATCAAACGCCAAAACCTTTGGTTGAATTAGCGGGACAACCTTTGATCGTGTACCACTTAAAAAATTTGGCCCGCGCCAATATTAAAGATATTGTCATTAATTTAGGGCATCTAGGGGAAAAGATTGAAAGCGTTCTCAAAGACGGATCGGAATTCGGGGTGAATATCGAATATTCTAGAGAGGATCCTATTTTAGAAACAGGAGGCGGGGTAGTGAAGGCTTTGCCTTTGTTGGGACCTGATCCTTTTTTAGTATTAAGTGGGGACATCCTGACCGATTACCCCTTTCAAAATTTGCCCAAAAACTTAGAAAAACTCGCCCATTTTGTATTAGTCGATAATCCGCCACATCATCCTAAGGGAGACTATGCTTTGAGCGGAGATCTCGTCAATCAAACGGGGGATCCTCTCTTAAATTATGGAGGCATAACGGTTTTTGACCCCAAATTCTTTGAAGGGGCGCCAAAAGGGAAATTCCCCTTGCCTGTATTATTTGAAAAATGGATGCCGAAAGGCGAAATAACAGGTGAATATTATTCAGGTTTGTGGCATAATTTAGGAACAATAGAACAATTACACGCTTTAAATGAATCAGCGATCATTCACCAATTTTGTCGGCAGCTTGTATGAATATTTGGGGTAAAGTCATCGGTTTTCTTCTAGGCTATCTAACGTTTAGATTGCCGGGTGCACTATTAGGCCTTTATATCGGTGCCTTATTTGATAGAGGTTTAAAGATCCACCTTCACACTACACGATTTTATAATTCAGAAGGCGATACCTTTGAAAGCCAGGCACAAGCGCAAGCTCGGGAACAAGCACGTGCGCGAGCACGAGAGTGGTATGCTGGGTTTGAACAGGCGTATTCTAATGCGAGGTCTAATGCTAGACAACAGATGCATACCTCACCCCAGGCTTCTTTAGAAGAAGCTTATGAAGTGCTAGGCGTGTCAAGCCATGCTTCGCATGATGAGATTAAAAAAGCCTATCGAAAACTGATGAATCAACATCATCCTGATAAACTCGCCGCTCGCGGTTTGCCCTCCAGTATGATAAAGCGCGCCCAAGAAAAAACCCAACAAATTTTAGCGGCCTATGATATGATTCGCGAAACCCGCGGGTTTAGATAAAATAAAGATTAAATAAATAACTTCTGTTTGAGGATTAATGCGTTCTTTTTCTTGAAGCATCATCGGGTGGTGCTTCTGAAGGGGTGGGTTTTTTATCTTCGGCTTTTTTGCCCTCAAGCGCTGTGTTTTTACTTTTGAAATAACTCGCCAGTGCTTTTAAGAATAAGACAAATCGTTGCATGATTCCTTTTTTGGAATTGTCTGGTGGATAGAAATGACCGGTTGTTCTAAGGGCGGATTGGAATACCACTTGAGGGGTTGCTAACCCTACAACACTCGACCTTCGAAATCTTTTATTTAATTCCTTATCCTTGGGATCCATCCCGCCCGCGATAACTTCATTGGTCGTAGCTGAACAATTTTTAGAATATAAATCAAAACCCTTACCATTATTGACCACCGTATCCATAGCTTTTAGCATCCCTTCAAGATCGAGCCCGGCTCGGTTCTGATTCCCAACATTTTGTGAATCAACAACCGGTAAATTAATCACATGTTTGGGGGGCAGACCCTTTACAAAATGTTTTGAATCTATGCCGGCCTTCTTAAATTTGTTTTTTGCATCGTTTAACCAAGCAACAAGTTCTCCAATTTCAAAATCTAAGTCTTTCGATTTTTCTTTACAAGTTTTTAGAGCCTTTTCCAGCTTAGGGTTTTGCTTGAGCTTATCTATCTGTAGTCTCAGACGAAATACTTGATTTTTCAATCTTCGGAGTTTGTTATTATTAAAAGCATAGGTTTCTAATTCATGTTTTAATCCCCCAATATCTGCTTCTTTGGGGATGTTGTGAATAATTAAATCAGGAGGCAAAGTCATTTTTCGTCTTCTGTCAACTTCTATTTCATCATCCTTGATGAATTCTTTATCCCATTCAAAATGCACCCCTTTTCTTTCTAGCAATTGGTCCTCTTCTAAATTTTTTTTAAGATCAAATCCTTTTAATCCCGGCCACCAGCTAAAATAAACCTCATAATATTTTGCGCCATAAGCGATTTCATCGGTAACCTCATATTCTTTTGTGTAATTACCTTGCGCATCCTTTTTAAACTTTAATTTGGGTATTTTAACTTCTTTTAAGACATGTGGAATGCGATTTTTTTCGCAATATTTTTCAATCAAGGCTTTACCCCGTTCATCTGCTGGAAACCGCAAAGCGATAGAGGCATGCCCCACATTTCCGCCCGTCATGCGTGCCTTGAGAGAATGTCCGAGATCGGTTGCACCAATTTCAGAGCCCCAGGTGTAGACACGAGCACTACATTGAAATGGTTGAAATTCTTTAGCCACGTCACCCATCTTATATCCCCAACATCTTTAGAATTAAATATTTGACTAGAGTGAGGGCCAGAAAGTTCAATTCTCTTACAATTGCTAATGCAAGCGTGTATAGCCACCTAAATTGATAATCTGGTTTAAGCCGCGTTTTCGTGATGTTGCAGATATTCTTCAGAGGCTTTTAGCAAAAACGTTGAACGTTTTAACCCCATTTTTTTTCTAAAATTATCGATGCGACGCAATGTTTTAACGGGAAAGATAACATTAAATCGCGTGAGTTTTTGATAATTAGCGAGAATTTTTTCGTCAACCGGAATAGGAATTAAAGTCCCTTTCAGTTTTTCTAATTGTTTATGAGAGGAAGGTTCCTTGATGAATTGCGGTTCAGCAGTGGCTAACCAAGCAGCAAGAACATCAATTGCGTTGCCTATTGCTTCATCCCAATTGGCACCAAAGGTGACACAGCCAGGGAGATCGGGAAATTCCACTTCTAGGGCTTCGGGTGTTTCAGTAATAAGCGCATAGTAACATTTCATTTTTAATACCCCACTTTAGCGTATTTTAAGATGTTTTTCAGAGTACCGTTCGGTATATCACCCTTATGTCGAGGCACAGGGATGGGCGGATACCCTGCTTTAATCCATATGTCATGTTTACCCCCCGAGCGTTTTTTAAAACCAGCCATTTTTAAAATTCTTTCCAAATCCCTTTTGGTCACGGTACTGCTACCCCTACTAATACATACTAGTGTGTATTTTATAAATTTTCAAGCATTTTGTCTAGCACAAGCGTACAGCACTAACTAGGTCATTGAACTTTCATAAAACAGAAATCGGTCTTAAAATAAATAATACATGTAAGTTAGATAATATCCTTTAACTAGAGCGGCCTTGATTATGAAAGACATAAACACACGAAAGATAAGCATTCGAAAGAAAAGCAACGACTACAGGCTTTGTTTGGGGTTCGGTATTCTTATCCTTTTGCTTTCATTTGTACTATGTCGGCCTACAGAGGCAGGTCTTGCCACACAACCCGAATGGGGCGCCTCAATAGGGAGTGGACACGGGGTGTCCAATATTGTCCCCATCCGCTTAGGCGTTCAACGCAACTTTGATTGTAAATGGCCTTTACGATGCGACTGGATGTTGACGGGTTATTTTGAAGCTAGTTACTATTATCTTCATGGCGATAGAGATAAAAGAGTCAACAGTAACGATCGCCTGTCGATTGTCGCCGTTGCCCCCGTTTTGCGGTTTCAACGAGAAATACCCGTGCTTTCAACTCTCCCCTATATCGATATTGGCATTGGGGCTTCTTGGGTCAGTAAAAAAGAGATTGGGGGACGGGAACTTGGGATCCATTTCCAGTTTGAAGATCGCTTAGGGTTTGGATTTCGATTTGGACCTGAAAAACAATTTGATTTTTCCTATCGCGTCATACATTTTTCCAATGCCTTTTTAGGTCAAAAAAATCATGGTATTAATCTACACTTTCTCATGTTAGGCTATTGGTTTTAGAAAAACTTAAAGGTAAAGCGAGATGCAACCTATTGTGATTGCCCCTTCTATATTATCTGCCGATTGGGCCCGATTAGGGGAAGAAATTGCCACTGTATTAGAAGCGGGGGCGGATTGGATCCATTTTGATGTCATGGACAATCATTATGTTCCTAATTTAACCATGGGTGCCCAACTTTGCAAGGCTCTCCGAAATTATGGCATTAAAGCTCCTATCGATGTGCATTTAATGGTAAAACCTGTGGATCGCTTAATTTCTATGTTCATAGAAGCGGGTGCGAATATTATTAGTTTTCATCCTGAAGCAAGTGACCATGTCGATCGCAGCCTTGCCTTGATACGCGAGGGCAAAGTGAAAGCCGGGCTTGCCTTTAATCCAAGCACTCCCTTAACTATCCTGCCCTATGTTCAAGAAAAAGTGGATTTAGTTTTGTTGATGTCGGTGAACCCTGGATTTGGCGGCCAAAAATTCATTCAAAATACTTTGAGCAAGATAAAAGAAGCTCGCACTTGGATTGAAAAACATAGTCCGACCGTTCGCTTAGAAGTGGATGGGGGGATCACACTAGATAATGTAAAAGCCATTCACGACGCCGGCGCCGATACTTTCGTTGCAGGCTCCGCGA
>Ga0207084_1073_pt1 | contig 22392 bp, 22 predicted proteins | sample Alteio_BWMinHeat_55_FD_153543 | JGI IMG/M metagenome (GOLD analysis project Ga0207084, IMG submission 153543) | Enriched cells from forest soil in Barre Woods Harvard Forest LTER site, Petersham, Massachusetts, United States -... | ecosystem: Environmental > Terrestrial > Soil > Temperate forest >...
TTTGATCCGAGCTTAGTGCAAGAAGAATTAACGCATTCGCTTCAGCAAGGATTATTGTGTATTACAATCGATCCGGTTGAAAAAAAACGGTATCAAGGAACGGTTGAATGGAAAGGCCACTCACTTGCGCACAGCATCGAACATTATTTTCGTCATTCTGAACAATTACCCACGCGATTGTGGTTAGCAACGAATGAAAGTACAGCAGCAGGATTTTTATTACAACTCATGCCAGATCAAGCAGATGAAAGTAATGCATTGTGGGAACATATTACGCATTTAGGATCGACAGTGACTTCCGATGAACTTTTAAATTTAGAGGATGAAACACTTTTAAAACGATTATATGTGGAAGATGAAGTGCGTCTTTTTAAACCGCAATCGGTTATTTTTAAATGTACCTGTTCATTAAAACGCAGTGAAAATGCATTGCATTTATTAGGTCGTGATGAAGTAGAGCAAGAATTACATGATAAGCAAAAAATAATAGTGACCTGTGAATTTTGCAGCCAAGAATATCATTTTGATCGTGCGAAAGTAGAGAATCTTTTTAAAAATATGCATCATTCAAAAAAATTACAGTGAGATTGGAGAAAGTCTATGCAATTATTTTATGAATTTTTACCTATTGTATTATTTTTTGTTTCATTTAAATTTTATGGAATTTATGTTGCAACGGCTGTGTTGATCGCTATCACAGGCGTGCAATTTATTTTTTCTTCTTTTTGGAATCGCAAAATTGATAAAAAACAGCTGATCATTTTTATTGTGTGTATTTTTTTTGGTGGGATGACACTTTATTTTCATAATCCTCTTTTTGTGAAATGGAAACCGACCGTTGTGTTTTGGATTTTTGGCGGTACATTTTTAATAAGTCATTTCTTTAAAAAAACAATTATTCAACGCATGTTAGAAGTCATGATGGAAAATAAAACAGAAATTCCTGTCGCAGTTTGGAAAAGATTAAATATGGCCTGGTCTTTATTTTTTATTTTATTAGGTTCAGTGAATCTTTATGTAGCCTATCAATTTAGTACGGACGCATGGGTAAATTTTAAATTATACGGTGTGTTAGCTGCATTATTTATTTTTAGCTTTTTACAAGCGATTTATTTAGCGCGTTATATGATTCATAAGCCATGAATAGAATTGAATGCATTCGCGAACGATTAAAAAAATTTTCACCAACGCATCTTGAAATTATGGATGACAGTGAAAAACATAAAGGACATGCAGGTGCTGCCGGTGGAGCAGGGCATTATACAGTTGTGATTACTTCGCTTTCTTTTCAAGATAAAACACGTGTTGATATTCATCGTGAAATTTATTCAGCATTGAATGATTTAATTCCGCATGAAATTCACGCATTACGCATCATCATTAAACCTTATCATGATCATCAAAAAAAATGATTATCTTTTTTCGCGTTATTTTTTTATTGTAGATGAGTTTTTAATAAGGAGAATAATCATGATGAAAAATATTTTTTCGGGTTTAATTTTAATGGGATTTGTTTCAATGGCACATGCAGAAAATACTGCAGCGGTGAATAAATCCTCGTGTAACCAAGTTGCGAATACAACAAAACCCTTTATTTTAGTGCTAGATAAAGGTGATGATTTGTTAGAAAGCATCACGCAATGCGTCAAAGATGCAAAATTAAAATCAGCAGCGTTTGGTGGAATTGGTCAAGTCCATGAGCCTGTATTAGCTTATTTCACAAGTAATCCAAATGATAAACCGACTTTGAAAAAGTTTTCTGGTTATTATGAATTAGCCAGCATAAAAGGTGATGTCACACTCAATGGTGATCAATATTATTCGCATGCACATGTGGTGCTTGCAGATAAAAACTTTAATGGCATTGCAGGACATCTTGCAAAATCAAAAGTAGGTTTAACAGCTGAAATTACCGTTATTCCTTTACCAGAAGTGGTTGAAAGAACAGTAGATCAGAAAACGGGTTTTGGTCCGATCGTACATTAAAAAATAAAATCCCCTTAGTCCTCTTTAGTTTTTTTAAGGAGGATTTTTTTTATTAGGTTTTAAAAAAGAGAAGTCATTTCTTGCCAAGGCAATGCCAAAATAGTTTTTGTTATTCGGTATTTTTGTGGTGTGCGACATATAATAAATCCTTCTTTTGTTTCTGGATGTTCATCCATAAATTTTATTAAATGTTTTGCATCCGCGATGGAAGGCTTATCTGTCCATTTTACTTCTATTGGTAAATATTGGTGTGCCATTTCTAAAACAAAATCAATTTCAGGTCCTGCACTGTCACGCCAATATTTTACTTTGCACGGTGTGTTGCTTAGTTGGCTGTGATAAATCAATTCATTTCCTACATAATGTTCAAATAAAGCAGCAAACATTTTTTGTGGAAGTTGTGTTCCTTCATTCGCGCAAGCGCGTCTTACTCCTAAATCAAAAAATAAATATTTAGGTGATTTAATAAGACGACGTTTTGTTTGTGTATTAATGAGGGGATCAACACGTAATAAGATCATGCAGTCTTCTAGAATTTGATAGTAATTCGCTATTGTGGTATCTGAAATTCCAATGTCTTGTGATAATCGAGTGAAACTTAATTGCTTTCCTGATTCTCCAGCAGCAATTTGTAAAAAACGCGAGAAGTGCCCCATATTGCGTACTAATGCTTCTGCACGAATTTCTTCTTCAAGATAAGTAGTGACATAAGAAAAAAGATCTGCCTCTTTATCATTTTTATTTTGTTCAGTCACAATATTAGGAAGTGTTCCGTATAATAAAATATCTTCTAGCTGAAAAGTATGATTTGGTATTTCTGTGTAAAGCAAGGGTGTCATGTGTAAAGCAATCACACGCCCGGGTAATAAATTAATAGTATGCCCCGCTTTTAATTTTCTAGCAGAGGAACCTGTCAAAATAAACTGAGCCATTTTGCGATCAATAAGATGTTGAGCAATGTCCATAATGATTGGAATTTTTTGGACTTCATCGATAAAGATAATAGGAGGCTTAGAGAATTTTTTAACTTGTTCTTCTAATTCTTGTTCAAGCAAGGCGGGATTTTGTTCATAACGTAATCGTGTACTTGCTCGGGCAAATGAATAGGAAATGTCAGGGTGAATTTGTTCTTCAATTAAGGTGGTTTTTCCTGTTTGCCTGGGCCCTAGCAGCAAAATACTCTTCCCACGCTGCAGTGCATGGCGGATATTTTTTTCAATAATGCGATGAATATAGGTCATAATTGGAATTTTCATTGATTTTTCGGTGTTAGTCAAGTAAATTCAATGAAAATTCGGTTTAATGTTGGGAATATTCTATTTTCTGTAATTGCTCTGCTGTTAACAAAAACACTCCCCCACCACCACGATGAAATTCCAACCAAGTAAAAGGTATTTCAGGAAATAATTCAGCAAGCGCATGTTCACTATTGCCCACTTCAACAATTAAAATTCCATGCGGTGATAAGAATTTTTTTGCATCGCGTAAAATAGGTAATGCAAAATCTAATCCATTTTTTCCAGCAGCTAATCCTAAAGAAGGTTCGTGATGATATTCATCAGGAAGAGTTTCCATATCTTCTGCATCAACATAAGGAGGATTGCTAATAATCACATCATATTTTTTTTGAGGTAATTCAGAAAATAAATCGGATTGATATAATTTTAATTGATCTTCTACGTGATGATTTCTTACATTTATTTTTGCGACATCCAGTGCATCACGTGAAATATCACTGGCATCGATTGCAGCATCAGGAAATACTTTCGCACAAGCGATCGCAATGCAGCCGCTGCCTGTACATAAATCTAAAATATTTTTAATAGATTCTATTTCAATCCAAGGTTGAAAATGATTTTCAATTAATTCAGCAATAGGTGAGCGTGGAATTAAAACGCGTTCATCAACATAAAAAGGTTCTCCCGCGAACCATGCTGTATGCGTTAAATAAGGAACAGGAACGTGTTCGCTAACGCGACGTTGAATCATTTTATAGAGTAATTCTTTTTCGTCTGAGCTGAGACGTGAATCTAATAGAGCAGGAGAAATATCATGTGGTAAATGCAGGGTATCTACAATGAGTGTAATTGCTTCATCCTGTGCGTTATCTGTTCCATGTCCATAATATAATTTGGTTTGATTAAATTGACTCATTGCCCAATGTATAAAATCACGCACGGTTTGAAGATCTTGATGCATTGTAAAACCCTTAAGAATTTTGGTGACATAGTATATAATTCCGCGACTTTAAATAAAACGGTAAACTATGGGCCCCGTCATTCTTGATGTAGAAAAATTTTCTTTGACACCTGAAGAACGCGAAATGCTCGCGCATCCTTTAGTCGGTGGCGTCATTTTATTTTCGCGTAATTATGAATCAAAAGAACAAATCACTGCATTGTGTGAAAGTATTCGCGCTGCACGTTCTACGCCTTTATTAATTGGTGTGGATCAAGAAGGGGGTCGCGTACAGCGTTTTAAAGAAGAATTTACGCATCTTCCCGCGATGGGACTTTTGGGAAACGCATATGAAAAAAATTCGAATGACGCAAAAAAAATTGCAGAAACCTGTGGCTGGTTAATGGCATCTGAATTATTTTCAGTGGGAATTGATTTAAGTTTTGCACCTGTTCTCGATTTAAATAAAAATAAAAATACGGTGATTGGTGATCGTGCATTTCATCATGACAGTGAAATTGTGATTGATTTAGCAAAATTCTTTATAAAAGGAATGCATGCAGTTGGAATGGCCGCAACAGGAAAACATTTTCCAGGACATGGCGATGTGAGTGTTGATTCACATTTAACAATTCCACGTGATGAACGTTCGCTCAAAGAAATTCAAGAAAATGATTTGAAAACTTTTTCTGCACTCATTCAATCGGATATTCAAGCTATCATGCCTGCGCATATTATTTTTTCAGCAGTCGATTCGAAACCGGTTGGATTTTCATCGATTTGGCTGCAAAAAATAGTGCGACAAGAATTAAAATTTTCAGGTATGATTTTCAGCGATGATTTAAATATGGAAGGCGCAAGTTTTGCAGGTGATTATCCTGATCGCGCTGATGCAGCATTAAAAGCAGGTTGCGATATGGTTTTAATTTGTAATAATCGTACGGGCGCAATTCGTATTTTAGATCAATTACCGCGCGACAAGTTTTCTGTTTCACAAGAAAAATTTAATCGCATGCAAGGAAAATTTTCTTCAAGAGGAAAATCAGTGTTACATCAGCCAGCATGGCAAGCACGCTTTGCTGAATTGCAACATTTTTTAAATGGAATAAATCATGAGTAATCCAAACAAAATTAATGATGTCTTCGAATCTGCAGATTGTTTATTCAATATGGATGATATTAATTCCGCACTTGATCGCATGGGAAAAGAAATTAGTGATGAATTACAGGATAAAAACCCTTTAATTTTATGTGTGATGATTGGCGCACTCATTCCAACGGGACATTTATTAACGCGATTTCATTTTCCTTTGGAAGTAGATTATATTCATGCAACGCGTTATCGCAGTTCAACACGCGGTGCAGATTTACACTGGTTAGTTGAGCCACGACAAAAATTAGAAGACCGCACCGTTTTAATTGTGGATGACATTATGGATGGTGGATTAACGTTATCGGCGATCATTGATTACTGTAAAGCGGCCAATGCAAAAAAAGTTTATTCTGCTGTGATGGTGAATAAACGTCGTCAACGTGAACCCGGTGTGACCATTGAACCTGATTTTACTGGATTAGATACCGAAGATCGTTATCTATTTGGATTTGGATTAGATTACGAAGAATATTTGCGTAATGTTCCTGGTATTTATGCAGTGGCGCCTGAACATCAATGATGCAAGCAAGATTTAAAAGAGACGGTGAATTATTTGTTTATTTGCTCGCGCTCACCGCGTTTTTTATGTTTGCTGAAATTTGTTTTGTTGTTCACTACAGTGCGTTTTATTTGGGTGATGCAAAGCTCATTGCAAGTCGATTAAAAATTCCCTTCATTATTGTTCCGGATATTTTATTTTTTATTTTAAGCCAATGTTTTGTGCATTTCATTTTTACTGTTTTTGTGTGGGGAATCGCGCGACTCTCTGCAATAAAATTAAAATTCAATTGGAAGCAGACAGAAAAGTGGGGGTTTTTCTTATGGATTATTTCCATTATCACCGTTATTTTGGCGAATCAATATTTTTTCCCCAATTCTAAATTTTCTGAATTAATGAATGGATGGGTGAGTGAAAATGTTTTATTTTTTATTTTAGTTTTATTAAGCATTTTTATTTTTTCTGTTGTATCAATAAGCGCATTGGTTTTATTTTCTAAACAAAAAACTATTTCTTCTTTTTTGATGATCAGTGCATTTTGTTTTTGGTATTTTTCAAATCCCATTGCGGTAGATGCAAGTACAAGAAAAAAACCGAACATTATTTTAATTGGAATTGATTCATTGCGTCCGGATTTTTTAAATGAAGAAAATTCACCGCATCTCGAAAAATTTTTAAATCGATCGATTACGTTTGAAAAAGCATTTACACCGTTAGCACGAACTTTTCCTGCATGGGTGAGTATTTTGACAGGAGAGTATCCCAAGCAACATGGCATGCGCACTAACTTACAAGATCAAACGACATTAAATACTGAAAATATGTTATCTGTTATTTTGCAAAAAAAAGGATATCAAACTATTTTTGCAACCGATGAAAATCGATTCAGTAATATCGATAAACGGTATGGATTTGATTTATTAGTCACACCTAAAATGGGTGTGAATGATTTTTTATTAGGAACCTTTAATGATTTTCCTTTATCTAATTTATGGGTGAATACAAAAATCGGTGAATGGTTATTCCCATATAGTTATGCAAATCGTGCTGCTTCTGTCACCTATCAAACGCATTCGTTTTTAAATAAATTACAAGCCAATTTGCCGCGCGCGCGTCAACAACCTGTTTTTTTAGCGGTACATTTTTGTTTGCCGCATTTTCCCTATACTTTCGGAGAAATAAAATCAAAAAATACGTCACTTGAAAATTATCAATCAGCCATTCAAGCGGTCGACCAGCAAGTGAATTCATTTTTAAATGATTTGAAAAAGAATAAATTTTTAGAACATGCGATTGTGGTATTACTTTCAGATCACGGTGAAGCGATTGAATTGCCAGGTGATCGCGTAACAGAAGCGAGTTTTTATCTTCCGCAACAAAAAGCCATTCCAAAATTTTACCCGGCTATGGTTGAGACAGAAGCGCTGAATCAATCCGCAGGGCATGGCACAGATGTATTGGGTTTATCGCAATATCAAGTCATGCTTGCATTTCAATTTTTTGGAATTAAAAATCCTTTTCATCAGCAGCATGTGAAAAATATTGTCTCATTGTTGGATATTAAACCAACGTTGCTGGCTTATTTAAAAATAAATTCGCAAGGGAATGTTTTATTTCACCGGCGTCGCTCACAAGATTTTTTTATTGAAAGTGATTTTTCGCCGAGTGCAGTGCGTAGCATCCACCCTGAAATGCAAAAGGTTTTATTTGAAGGCGTGGATTATTTTCAAATTGATCCCAAGACTGCGCATGTGACAGTGAAGCCCAGCATGCAAGAAATGATTTATGCGAGCAAACAATTTGCAGATCTGCGGGGGGATTGGGTGTTGGCGTTGTATCCTCAAGAAAATAAAAAGCAAATTCCAATTTTAATTAATTTAAAATCAAATTATTGGACGGATGATTTGCAATCTGATTTTGCGAAACATTCTCCTGCGAAGAAAATGCTGCATGCAATGACGCACTTTTATAGCGGTGAACTAGTGGACAAGGAAGAAGGATAAAGTCTCACAAGCAAATAAGTGATGATAGATTGGCGTAGTTGTTCACAGGTCAAAAATTTCCCCTCTGCGCTCAGTAAACCCCTTGCTAAAAGAATAAACATAATGAATTAATTCATAACTTATTGAAAAATAACATGTAAACGCATGTGTGCATTTTGTGCTCTTTTTGAATACTCCTTGCCAGATGCTGGTTTTTACTACTTTTGTAATGGTTGCTCACAGAGTTATCCACAGAAAATGTGGATAAGTCTGTCCTGTGTCATGCCAGCCGCGCGCCTTTTGCGCGAGGTGGCATCCAGTGGCTTTTTTAAAAGTCACTAGATGCCAGCTAAAAGCATGCTGGCATGACAGCTGAATATTTTTATTTTTAATATCACTGGATGCCACCTCTCGCGCTTCGCACTCGGCTGGCATGACATCTACGCACTAAACAAAATTCAAAAAAAATCGGGTTGTACTGTCAATTCTGAATGCTATACTCAATTTTTTTAGGGAAAAATATTCGTGCTTGATGGATTAATTTTATTCGCAGTCATACTCAGTCTTGCTTATCTTCGTGTTTCTGTTTTGTTATGGACATTTGTTCTTTTTGCAGTGCTGATTATTTTCACTGCCTTCAGCCGATTTAGTAATGCATCGCTGATTTTTTTTTGGATCATTTTTTTACTCGCCGCAGGTTTTGCTAATTTAGGATTTTTACGCAAACGTTTTTTCAGTCGTCCGTTAGCTATGTTATTAAAAGATCACATGCCTTCGATTAGTCCCACAGAACGCGATGCGATTGTGGCAGGCGATGTGTGGTGGGAAAAAGAATTATTTTGTGGACAACCTCAGTGGAAAAAATTGCTCGCGTTACCTAAACCTGAACTTTCTTCCGAAGAACAAGATTTTATTGATCATCAAGTGGAAACATTGTGCGGCATGTTGGACGATTGGCAAATTATCAAAAATCATGATTTACCCAAAAATGTTTGGGATTATTTAAAAAAAGAACGCTTTTTAGGAATGATTCTTCCAAAAGAATATGGTGGTCGTGGTTTTTCAGCACTTGCGCATTCAACAATAGTGGTAAAAATTGCAACACGCAGTATCAGTGCAGCAGTGAATGCAATGGTGCCCAATTCATTGGGGCCTGGCGAATTACTTTTGCATTATGGAACGACAGAACAAAAACAATATTATTTACCGCGTTTAGCGCGTGGTGAAGAAATTCCTTGTTTTGCATTGACAGGGCCTGAGGCGGGCAGTGATGCCAGCGCAATGACAGATTCAGGTGTGGTGTGTTACGGAATGCACGAAGGAAAAAAAGTATTAGGCATTCGTCTTTCATGGGACAAACGTTATATCACATTGGCGCCTGTTGCGACGGTGTTAGGCGTTGCTTTTCGTTTATATGATCCTGAACATTTACTTGGTAAAGAAAATGAAATTGGAATTACATTATGTTTAATTCCAACAACACATCCTGGTGTAGAAATCGGTCACAGACATTTACCTTTGCACATGGCATTCATGAATGGTCCAACACGTGGAAAAGATGTTTTCATTCCCATTGATTGGATTATTGGCGGTGTTGAAAAAGCAGGGCAAGGTTGGAGAATGTTAATGGAATGTCTTTCTGTGGGCAGAGCCATTTCACTTCCCGCATTAAGTACGGCATGTGGTGTGCTCGCTTATTTTGCAACAGGAAGTTATGCGCGAATTCGCAGACAATTTAATTTACCGATTGCACGTTTTGAAGGTGTAGAAGAATCACTGAGTGTCATTGCAGGGTATGCCTATTTACTCGAAGCATCTCGTTTAATGACAGCAAGCGCAGTGGATCAAAAAGTAAGGCCCGTCGTTGTTTCTGCTATTGCAAAATATCACATGACAGAAATGGCGCGCACTGTCATTGCGCATGCAATGGATATTCACGCAGGACAAGCAATTCAAGCAGGTCCCAGAAATTTATTAGCGCATGCACACATGGCGATTCCTGTCAGTATTACTGTCGAAGGCGCCAATATTTTAACGCGTAATTTAATTATTTTTGGACAAGGTGCCATTCTTTGTCATCCTTATGTTTTGCACGAAGTAGAATGTTTATCGAAGAAAAATATTAATATTCACCAATTTGATTCTCTTTTACTTTCACATATGGGTTATTTTATTCATAACGTTGTGAGAAATGCTTGCTTAGGATTAACCGCAGGAAAATTTTTAATTTCACCTGTGCGTGGACCGCTTGCACGTTATTATCGTCAACTGACCCGCATGAGTGCCGCTCTTGCTTTTGTTTCAGACATTTCAATGATGTTATTACGCGGACAATTAAAACGTAAAGAACGTATTTCCGCACGATTAGGCGACATGCTAAGCCAACTTTATTTAGCATCGACAGTATTAAAATATTTTAATGATCAGGGACAGCCTGCTGAAGAATTAAATTATGTTCGCTGGTGCCTTAAAACATGTCTATATGAAATTGAAATAGCATGTAATGAATTATTTAATAATTTTCCTTCACGTGCCATTGGAAAATTATTACGTTGGATTATTTTTCCGTGGGGATTTGCTTACAAAAAACCGACTGATGGGTTATGTCATAAAATTACAAAATTAATGATATCACCTTCAGCATTACGCGATCGCCTCATGCGTTTTTGTTATATTTCAAAAAAAGAAAATGAACCCACAGCGCGTTTGCAAAAAGCATTTTTAATGATAGATGCGGTTGAACCTGTTTGGAAAAAAATTCAATCAGCTACGAAGCACGGTACATTACCGTCGCATTTAAATTTTGAAGAACGTTTAAAACTTGCGACACAAATTAATATGATTACGCATGAAGAAGAAAAATTATTAAAAGAATTTGAATTACTTTATCGTGAAATTATTAAAGTCGATGAATTTTCATTTGATCTTAGCACTGTTATTTAAAGGAAAAAATCAATGAGTGAAATGAATCGTGATGTTTATATTGTTGATGGTGCACGCACACCGTTTTTAAAAGCGCGCGCAAAACCCAATGATTTTTCTGCATCAGATTTAGCGGTGAGTGCAGGAAGAGAATTATTATTGCGACAACCTTTTTCTCCGAAAGAATTCGGAGAAGTGATTATTGGTTGTGTGATGCCAAGTGCCATGGAAGCGAATATTGCGCGCGTAATTTCGCTGCGTTTAGGCTGTGGAAATGATGTGCCTGCATGGACGGTTCAACGTAATTGCGCATCAGGATTGCAAGCACTCGATTGCGCAGTCAAAGATATTTCAATCGGACGACATGATCTTGTATTAGCCGGTGGAACAGAAGCAATGAGTCGCGCGCCATTATTATTTAATTCAAAAATGGTAAATTGGTTAGCTGGATTAAATAGCGCAAAAACATTTCCAGATAAATTAAAACAAATTATTAAATTTCGTCCTGGTTTTTTATCACCCGTGATTGCATTACTGCAAGGATTAACCGATCACACCGTCAATTTAAATATGGGAGAAACTGCAGAAAATATTATTTATCGATTTGGATTGACACGTGAAGCCGCAGATATTTTTTCATTAGAAAGTCACAAGCGTGTGATTGCAGCAGAAGATAAAAAATATTTAACAGAAATAAAACCTATTTATAGTTCACAAGGACATTATTTTACGTCAGATGATGGTGTACGACGTGATACTACATTAGAAAAATTAGCTGCATTAAAGCCCTTATTTGATAAAAAATTTGGAACAGTGACAGCTGGAAATAGTTCGCAAGTGACCGATGGTGCAGCGTTATTAATTTTAGCCAGCAAAGATGCTGTTAAAAAATATCAATTGCCTGTGCTTGCTCGTATTGTTGCGACAGAATGGGCAGGTGTCGATCCTGCTGAAATGGGATTGGGTCCCGTGCATGCAGTCTCTGCATTATTAAAACGCATGAATTTAAAATCCGATGACATTGATTTTTGGGAAATTAATGAAGCATTCGCAGGACAAGTGCTCGCATGTCTTGCTGCATGGCAAGATGAAAATTATTGTCGTGAATTTTTAAAATTAAATCATGCCTTCGGTCGAATCGATCAAAAAAAATTAAATGTGGATGGTGGTGCTGTTGCCATTGGACATCCTGTTGGTGCAAGTGGTGCGCGAATTGTTTTACGTTTAGTCCATATTTTAAAGCGCGAACGTGCAAAAAAAGGTGTTGCGACATTATGCATTGGTGGTGGACAAGGTGGTGCAATGCTCATTGAAAATGTTTCTGAGGTGATTTCATGAATATTTATAAACATTGGCGACTTGAAACCGATTCTGATCAAATACTTTGGATTTATTTTGATAAACAAAATGCAAATGTGAATTCAATTGATTATGACGTGATGGAAGAATTTTCTAAAATTATTGAAACACTTTCTAAAGATAAGCAACACAAAGGAATGATTATTGCGTCTGCAAAAAAAAGTGGATTCATTGCAGGTGCCGATATTTCAAAATTCAGCCAATTTAAAGATGTTTATGAAGCAACCGCTCTTTTAAAAATGGGACAACAAATTTTTGATCAACTCGAAGCATTAAAAATTCCAAGCGTTGCGATGATCGAAGGATTTTGTTTAGGTGGTGGATTAGAATTAGCACTTACGTGTCATTATCGCGTGGTTGAAGAAAGTGAAAAAACACGATTAGGATTACCCGAAGTGAAATTGGGAATTCATCCTGGATGGGGCGGGACTGTTAGATTGCCGCGTTTAATTGGCGGGGCACGTGCAATGGATTTAATTTTAACAGGACGCACCGTGAGTGGAAAAACAGCTGCAAAAATAGGGATTGCAGATGTTTCTGTTCCAAAACGTGAATTAAAACGCGCAGCAAAATTTTATGCATTAAAACATCCGAAACGTCATCGCGCTTCTTATTTACATGCCATCACAAATTTAAAACCTGTTCGTGCGATACTTACAAAAATAATGCGGAAAAAATTACGCGAAAAAATTTCAGCTGCACATTATCCCGCGCCTTTTAAAGTATTAGAAAATTGGGAACAGGTGAGCGTATGGAATACTAAAGCAGAAGAAAGAGAAGCCGAAACCTGCGGAAAATTATTTTTAACAGACACATCACAAAACTTAGTCCGCGTTTTTTTCTTGCAAGAAAAATTAAAAGGATTAGCAAAAGAGGCAAAATTTTCATTTCAACATGTGCATGTGATAGGTGCAGGTACGATGGGCGGCGATATTGCAGCGTGGTGTGCATTGCGCGGATTTCATGTCACATTACAAGATCGTGACCCCAAATTTATTGCACCTGCCATTCAACGTGCGTATTTATTATTTAAAGAAAAATTAAAAGAACCGTATTTAATTCAGCGCGCAATGGATTTATTAATGCCGGATGTCGATGGATCAGGCATTTCAAAAGCCGATGTGATCATCGAAGCTATTTTTGAAAATTTAGCTGCAAAACAAGATCTTTTTAAATTATTAGAAAGCAAAGCAAAACCTGACGCGATTCTTGCGACGAATACTTCCAGCATTCCACTCGATGAAATTAATTCTGTGATGCAGCATCCTGAACGATTAGTTGGCATTCATTTTTTTAATCCCGTTGCAAAAATGCAATTAATTGAAATCGTGCAAAGTGCACGAGTAGATCTCAACACAATTCAAAAAGCGATTAGCTTTGTGCGTCAAATCGATAAGTTACCACTGCCTGTAAAAAGTAGTCCGGGATTTTTAGTGAATCGAATTCTCATGCCATATTTATTAGAAAGTGTTGCAATGCTCGATGAAAATATTCCAGCAAACATGATTGATAAAGCCATGACAGAATTTGGAATGCCAATGGGTCCTGTTGCACTTGCAGATACCGTCGGATTAGATATTTGTTTTTCCGTTGCAAATTATTTAAGTCCATTTTTAAAAACATCTGTGCCACAAAAACTCATTGACTTAGTGAATCAAAAAAAATTAGGACGAAAAACCGGCGAAGGATTTTATAAATATAAAAATGGAAAAATAATTTCATCTGAAAAAAATTCTTATGATGAAAAAGAATTAAAAAATATTTCAGATCGTCTTGTAAAACGAATGATTGATGAATCATTTGCGTGCTTAAAAGAAGGTGTCGTAAGTGACGGCGATTTATTAGATGCTGGCATGGTTTATGGCACAGGATTTGCACCGTTTCGCGGTGGGCCAATCCATTATGCGAATGCTGAACAAATCACAGCATCTACCTCATCGTAAACATACTTTATTACTGCTTAAACAGTAATTTATAGGTATTTTTTGAATTTACACTGTGAATTTCTTTAAAAATCGTTATATTTACTGCTATAGCAGCAAATTTCAATAATTTTTATGTAAAATCCGGTTAAATTTACTAGATTTTGGCAATTATTACTGCTATAACAGTAATATAATCCAGTTTAGAGGTTGCTATGCATATTAATGAAATCGCCAAACACATTCGCTATTTCCGCAAGCACGCGGGTTTATCTCAGCAACAACTTGCTGAATTAGCGGGTGTCGGAAAAACAGTTATCTTTGACATTGAAAAAGGAAAAGACAGTATCCAATTAAATACGTTATTAAAAATTTTAGATGCACTTAACATTAAATTAAATTTAGAAACACCATTTGCATATTCATCAGAGGAGAATAAAGAATGAAATCTGTGCGTGTGTGTGTAAATCGCATTCCAGCTGGCGTTCTAGAAAAATTAGATGAAAATAAATATCGTTTTAGTTACCAATCCGATTATCAAGGTGCGCCAGTTTCACTCACGATGCCCATTAAAAATTTGGTATATGAATTTAATCAATTTCCTCCTTTTTTTGAAGGGTTATTACCGGAAGGTGTTTTACTCGAAGCCTTATTACGAAAATATAAATTAGATAAACATGATTATTTTGGACAACTCATTCAAGTCGGTCGTGATCTAGTGGGTGCAGTAACGATTGAGGAAATCAAATGAAACGATGTCCTATTACTTATGATGTGATTCATGGAAAAGAAAATTATTCGCAACGTGGATTGCATTTGCTTTCACCACAACTGCATCATCTAAAACCACTTTCATTAAGTGCATCAGAACAACGCACAGAAGGTATTGCGCGCGCAGGAAGAATGTCTATACAAGGTGTTCAAATAAAATTAAGTGCACAATTAAAAATAAAAGAAGAAAAATTTGAAATAGTCGATTCTGACGGGCGGTATATTTTAAAACCACAAAGTGAATATTATCCAGAATTGCCTGAGAATGAAGCTGTCACAATGACCCTCGCGTCAATGATTGATATTGAAGTGCCTGTGCATGGATTAATTTATAATAAAGATAAAGAAATGACGTATTTTATTAGGCGATTTGATCGAACAGGGCGAAATAAAAAAATAGCCGTCGAAGATTTTTCGCAACTTTCTATGATGTCGCGTGATACAAAATATAATAGCTCTATAGAAAAAGCAGTAAAAATTGTGATGACATTTTGTAGTTTCCCAAAAATTGAATCTATTAAATTATTAAAATTAATATTATTTAATTATCTTGTGGGAAATGAAGATATGCATTTAAAAAATTTTTCTTTAATAACACAAGATAAAAAAATTACGCTTTCACCCGCCTATGATTTATTAAATACAACGATTGCACAAAAAAATGTAAAAGAAGAATTGGCGCTTCCATTGAATGGTAGGAAAAATAATCTTAGAAAAAATGATTTCATCGATTATTTGGCAATCAAGATATTGCAGTTGAATGAAAAAACCATCGAGAGTGTTCTTCAAAAAATTGCATCCGCTATTCCGCAATGGAAAAAATTTATTGAAATTAGTTTTTTATCAGAAGCAATGAAAAAAAAGTATCTTTCATTGCTGGAAGAGCGCATTCAAAAATTAAATTTATAATTTCATAAATTGTTCCAACGTGCACACTGTTCCCCCACACGCAGGAATCGAAACCGGTTGATCATTTAATTTTACTTTCACAAAATAATTAGAATCTGCTTTAAATAAAGCAATATTTAAATCAGAAGAATAGGGTGGAGTTTTTGAAAGCGGGGCGTTCATCGCACTCATCACGCTTAAAATGGTACTGTCATGAGCAGATAATAAAACAAATTTTAAGGGCGATTTTTGTGTTCGTGCAGCATCCAAATAATTAGAAACAGCAATTAATATATTTTTTCCTGTTAATTCGCCTATCTTTTGCGGCTGAAACATCGCGGCCATGACCCATCCACCTGCTTCCATTATTTCATTGGCATCTTTTGATGACATATTTTTTGGAAAGGGAATGTGATGAACTTTAAAAATAAACAGAGCATCACCTAAGGATTTTAATTGTGAAAGATGTGTGATTTTAACACCTGTTAATTGACTCCAATAAGCAAATTTAGGCTGTAATTCTTTTGTTTTATTTTTCCAATCTTCTGTTGTGTATACATATTTTTCTACTAATGCTTTGATTTTTTCAGATTCAGTATCTTGTCGTATGACAGGATTTTCACTTTTATATTCTATTTGAATAGGAATAGGTTGATATCCGTTGGGTAGCGCAAATTCACCTGAAGAAAGTTTAGGGCCTGAAGGATATAATCCAAGCAGCACGCATTCTGCACTCATGATGGTGCGATCAAAATCAGTTGATTTTACTTCCATGGTTTCATGTGAATAATTTTTGGAAAGTAAGTGATATTCATCCATGTAACGTTTATGTAATTTTAATCCAAGTTGATATTCTTGCTGCATGCCAACTGCCGTGAGTTGGCCTAATCCTTCTTTCCATTCATGTGGCGCACTTGGAATGGAAAAAATAGGGGTTCTGTCACCATGGCGAATAATATCAATCGAAAAAATTAATTTTTCATTTGCTGAAAATGCGTTTAGAAAAAATAAAAAACTGACTAAAAAAAATAAAATTCTCATAGTGGACTCCTTTTGTGGCGTTAGAATAATATTAATTTTTGACAGGGACAATGTATTTTTGTAACATTACATGTTACTCAGAGGGCTACACAATGGAACACTACGAAAAAGGCTGGAAAGAATTTCTCACGCTGTGTCTCGCTACAAAAAATACAAAAGCACTAAATGAATTATTTGATTTATTAATTACACCCGAAGAAAAAGAAAGTTTATCGATGCGCTCTCTCATCATCAAAGAATTAATTTCAGGCAAAAAAACTCAGCGAAAAATTGCAGAAGATTTGAATGTCAGTATTGCAAAAATTACACGCGGCTCGAATGCATTAAAACGAATGCGCGCAGGTTTGTTATCTTTATTAAAAAAAGTTTTATAAATGAAAAGTAATAAAGTGATTGGTTTCCCGCTCACGCATACTCAAAGTCCACTGCTGCATCAGTTTGTTTATCAGAATTTAAATTTAAATGCCGAATTTAAAGTTTGCTCACATCAAAATTTAGATTCATTAATTCAAGAAATTAAAAATGATGCAACAGAACTTGTTGCTGTCACCATGCCTTTCAAAGAAAAAATATTAAATTACGTTGATTTCTTTTCAGAAGAAGTAAAGCAATTAAAATCTGCTAATACCCTCATTCAAAAAAATGGAAAATTTTACGCATATAATACCGATATCAATGGAATTGAATTTGCTTTATCAGCTATTTCTCTTTCTAAAAAAAATATTTTAATTATCGGAGCGGGTGGTGCCGCGAAAGCAGCAGGGTATGTTTTTCAAAAAAACAATTCACATCTCTATTGGTTAAATCGAACGAAAGAAACCGCATCAGTTTGCGCAAAAAATTTTTGCGGAGAAATTGTGTGCGAAACCAATTTGCATTCTATTCATTTCGATATGATTGTGAATACAACGCCACTTGGAATGTATCCTGATATTTTTTCTTCACCATTACCTGCTGATTTTTTTAAATCGCATCACATCGTGTTTGATTTTGTTTATCGTCCTCTTAAAACAAAATTTTTATCAGACGCAGAAAAGGGTGGCGCAAAAATTATTTCTGGTGTAGAAATGTTTATTGGGCAAGGCCTTAAACAAATTGAATTGTGGATAAACCAACACGTTCAAATAGATATTATTTCTCTCAGAAAAAAAATATTAGCTGCGCAGTAATTTAATCAACAAAATATTGTATTTTTACAGTATTGCGAAATTCAAAATTAATTTGCATACTGTTTCTGCTTTAAATTTTAATATCAATTCAACTTTTACAAAAGGAGATCGTTATGAGTAAAGATAGAATTTTATCTTATAGAATGTCAAAACTTTTAAATGATGATGATCTTATCAAAGTATCAGGATCAAGTGGAATGACTAATTATGCAACTGCAAATGCAACGTATAGTCAGTTCACTGGTGCTGATGCAGGATTAGATGCAATGTATGATTTTTAAAACCGCTTTTTAAAATATCCCATCAGCTTATCAATTTCACCGGCCACGATTTCGTGGCCGCGACTTATCAAAGTATAAATAATTTAAATAAAACTTGATTGCATTTTTCAATGACGAACTAGAAATCGTCATAAAAATTCGAATTAACTACAAATTTGAGAGATTAAAAAATGACAACAATACTCATTCCCACAAAGCCTGATGACATCCACGCTATTTGCGTAAAGCTCGCATTAGAAAAAAAGGGACATTCATGTACCTTATGGCACATCGCTGATTTTCCTGAACAGCAAACACATACGTTTGAATTTAAAAATAATGAACTTTTCTGGCAAGCGGCAGGAACAGATTTCAGAATAAAAAATATCAATGAATTTGATGTTGTTTGGTTACGGCGCCCACAAAAACCTTTGCTGCCTGATTATTTGCATATTGATGATATTGAAAATGCACAAAAAGAAAATGAAGCATTATTTAAAACATTTTGGCAAGTCATTGCACCGAATGCATTTTGGATTAATCCTATTCAAAGTATTAATTCTGTTAATTGCAAATTGCAGCAATTAAAAATTGCTGCGAGTGTTGGGTTAACTGTTCCAGAAACATTGGTTTCGAATAATCCTTTTAAAATAAAAAAATTTATTCAAGAAAATGAATGCGCCGTGATTTATAAACCACTTTATCCAGTCTCATGGTTAAATCAAAATGAAGTTAGGCTCACTTATACAGATGAAATACGGTTAGATGATTTACCCTCTGATCTTGCATTGCAGGGCACAACAAGTATTTTTCAACGAAAAATACTCAAAGCATTTGAGCTAAGAATTACTTATTTTGGTAATTTTTGTATCGCTGCAAAATTATTATCGCAGCAGCATCCGCGCGGAATTATTGATTGGCGTTATGTTCCTCCTAATGAGTTATGTATTGAACCTTTTTCACTACCAGAAAAAATTCATGAAAAATGCAAGTCATTTATGCAGAAATTTGGAATAGTCTTTGGCTGTTTTGATTTTATTGTGACGCCTGAAGGTGAATATTATTTCTTAGAAATAAATGAGCAGGGGCAATTTTTGTGGATTGAAAACGTGAATCCTGATTTCAAGATGTTAGATATTTTCACGGAATTTGTGTTGAATGGAAAAAATTATTTTTCATGGAATCAAAAATCAACTTCGCTTAAGTTGGCGGAAGTTGAGCCAGAAGTGGATTTGTTTTTGAAAAATTCAATTAAGCTGCATAAAGCTGACGTTGCATAGGAAGATTCCGCGCCGCGTGCTAACCGAGCCGCGCGCGTAAGCAAGCGTGTACGTTCCAACTAACTTCTCGGTAATTAAGAATTTGTACACACTTGCTTACGCGCGCGGCTCAGATCCCTACTTGCAATATCTCACTTAAAAAATTTAATTTCGAATTAAATAAACGGAGATTTAAATGAAATTTTTATTACTACTTATCATGCTCATATTATTTTCAGCGAATGCATCAGCTGCATCCGCGCCACTTATTATTGATCTATATAAAACAAACCAAATCACACTAGATCAAATATTAAAAAAACACAAAAAACATTTTCAAAAAATAGCTGACATCATTTCTTCATCGCAAGAAATAAATTCCGATAAAAATCAAAAAACACTTTTAAAAACAACTGAAAAAATTATTTCAAACATTAAAAAAATGGGAGATTTTTATTATGTCAATCTCTCGCCTGTGATTTATCCCAATAATAAAACAGTTTATATCACAATTGATATCGTCGATCAAAATGATGAAAAAAGGAAAATTAAATTTTTAGATCAGCCCCAAAAAACCATTCCCGATCCTGATCATTTGATTTCAACATGGGATGAATATCAAAAAATAGGATTTGATCTTTACATAAAAAATAAAATTCCTTCGCAAGTGAAAAGTTGTCCCGCATATCACTGTACGTTTGGATTCAATGATTCTGCACTGAAAAAATATCAAACCCTTTTTGCAACATTCGTTCCTAAAAATAAATTACAACTTGTGCAAATACTTAAGAGTGATAAAGATGAGAATAAGCGTGCAACAGCTGCATTTTTGCTTGCACATTTAAAGAATGGAGAAGAAATTATAAAAATTCTTACGCCCTCCATTTATGATCCAAGTAATGGGGTAAGAAATAATGTTATGCGCGTGCTCGCTGAAACTTTTTCTAAAGTAAATAATCCTCACTTTAAAATAAAATACGCAATTGCAGCGCTTAGTTTTCCTGCAGCATCGGATAGAAATAAAGCGCTTTATATGATTTCTGAATTAGTCGATCACGCGCGTTATGCGAATTACGTACACTTGCGTGCAAAAAATGAATTGCTCGAAGAATTAAAACTTTCACAATTAAATGTGCATGGATTGGCATATGAAATCTTGAAAAAAATAAGTGGGAAAGATTTTGGTGATAGAGATTATCTATCATGGGAGCAGTGGCTGAAAAAATAAATTATAGGTTCCCTTCTCCCAATCGCTTTTCGCATTGGGAGAAGGGACAGGGATGAGGGTCTCTAACGTGGCGCCAAACAATAATCTATTCCGCAAAAACGCGTTAAAAAATATTCGCGTCGAAGATGATATCCAGCGCGGTTTAAAGATCGTGCAATTTCAATCATGGGTATGGCTGATTGCTTTATTACCTTTGTTTCTTGGACTCATTGTTTGGATTATTTTAGGAACAGTGGAGTTGCGTATTCAAGCGAAGGGAATGATTGTCTCTGCCGAGCAATTATTGCATTCAGATGATTTTCTTAAAAATAAATTAAATGAGCACACCAAAAAAGTATACGCATTAAAAAAATTATTAGAATCAAAAAATATTCTTTTCAACCATCATTTCATTACTCTTTCTGAATTACATAGCGCAAAAGAAGAATATCTTGCAGCAGAAGAATTATTATCTGCAGAAATAAAATCAAGCCAGGCGAGTACAGATAAAAATAAATTTACGACACACTTATACATGATTGCATTTGTGAATTCACTCGATGGAAAAAAAGTATTTCCCGGAATGAATGTGTATGTACTTCCGAATACCATTTCTTCTTATCAGTATGGATACATTAAAGGCAGAGTATTTAGTGTTTCTCAATATCCTGAAACAAAAGACTACATTTACACTTATTTAGGAAATTCAAATTTAGTGGATGAATTTTTCACACAAGGAGCGCCTTACATGATCAAAATTAAATTAGAAGAAAGTGCTATGACGTTTAGCGGCCTTACGTGGACAACAAAAAACGGTGCGCCCCTTAAAATTGACCCCGGTGTTCTTTCTTCTGCAAATATTATTATTAAAGAGTGTTCTCCGTGGAGGCTATTATTGAGGTAAATAATGAGAAAAATAAAAACTCCCATTTTGTTGCAACACTCTGAAACAGAATGTGGGATTGCATGCCTCGCCATATTATTTTCATATTACAAACTCAATTTACCGATTGAAACACTCCGCGACCAATGTGGTCCTTCACGTGATGGCTGCTCAGCTGCAACACTCATTGCTGTTGCAAAAAAATATGCCTTTCAAGCCGGTGGATTTAAAGTGGAATTAGAAGATATCGCGCGCATGACGTATCCTGTCATTGCATTTTGGAAATTTAATCACTATGTCGTCATTAATGAAGTAAGAAAAAATAAAGTTTATCTTAATGATCCTGCAGAAGGTGCACGCACAGTAAGCTTAGAAGAATTTGATAAATCTTTTACAGGAATTATTATCGATATTGCACCGACACGTGCAACACCAGTCATTAAAAAAGACCCGATTATTTTTGGGTTTTTAAAAAAAAATTGGAAAGGATTCAAAAAAGAATTATCCATTCTCGTTATTTATTCAACTCTCCTCACGGGAAGCGCGCTTGGAAATTCAATTTTATCGTCAATATTGCTTGATTATTGCATTATTTTAAAATATACCCATTGGATTCCAGCGATATTAATTTTTTTAATGGGCATTCATTTCATTTCGATCATAAACGGCCGAATAAAAAAAATAATACAATTTAAATTAAATACAAAAGCAAGCTTAAGAAAATCAATTGAAATCGTGACGCATCTTTTTCAATTACCATTACTGTTTTATTCTATTCGACAAAAAACAGAGTTGATTTCTATTTTTTCTAGAATAGAAAGTATGATCCAACTGATTTTGGAAAACACAACCGTTTTTTTAACGACGATACTCAGCGCGATTTTATGTATTATTTTTATGATCAGTATTGACA
>Ga0207084_1072_pt2:0-17500 | contig 22181 bp, 21 predicted proteins | sample Alteio_BWMinHeat_55_FD_153543 | JGI IMG/M metagenome (GOLD analysis project Ga0207084, IMG submission 153543) | Enriched cells from forest soil in Barre Woods Harvard Forest LTER site, Petersham, Massachusetts, United States -... | ecosystem: Environmental > Terrestrial > Soil > Temperate...
GTACATGATAAATAGGTTCAAAGGCCTTGAATTTTTCTCTGTCGCCGCCTTCGAAACGAGGAACTTCGAGACCGGCGATTGCTGCCAGATCCTCAATCGTTTCTACAAAGCCAAGGCCCTTATATTCCATCAAGAAGCGGATCGCATCCCCATGTCGACCACATCCAAAGCAATGGTAAAATTGTTTGGCGGAATTGACCGTAAAAGACGCGGTTTTTTCAGTATGAAAAGGGCAACATGCCGTATAATTTACGCCCTGTTTACGAAGGGAAACATACTTTGAAATAAGCTCAAAGATGTCAATTCTGGCTAGAACTTCGTCAATAAAGGATTCAGGGATCAATGTGATACTGGAATCAGGATGATAAATGTTTTTTAATCAAACCGCCGACTTCGCCCATGTCTGCACGTCCATGAAGTTTGGGTTTTAAGATGGCCATCACTTTAGAAATATCTTTAACCGATTTTGCATCCACTTCGCGGATGGCTTCTTGAACATATTTCTCAAGTTCGGCCAAGGGCAGGGATTGAGGCAGAAAGTGCTGAATGACTTCGATTTCAAAGACTTCCTTTTCGACCAAATCGGGCCGATTACCTTTCTCAAACTGCTGGATGGATTCGCGTCGTTGTCGAACCATTTTTTGCAAGACATCAATGACTTCATCGTTCGAAAGCGTGACCCTTTCGTCTATTTCGCGTCTTTTAATATCGTTTTGAATTAAGCGAATAATGCCCAGCCGCACCTTGTCTTGCGCGCGCATGGCCGCAATCATCGCCTGTTGAATGGCGTCTTTAATGCCGCCTTTAGCCGCCTCGTCGCTCATCACTTCTCCCTCCATGGGATCCCCCACGGGCTCCTCCACGAGCAGCTGCCGCTCCATGGGCAGGCCCACCACGAGGCGAACTTCGTGCCCCTGGTGCGGGTGGCGCTCCGAATTGATCTCGTAACATTTTTTTCATAAACCGCTTTTTGGCAGCTGCGGCTTTACGTTTACGAATGGTCGAGCCTTTTTGGTGAAACTCACGACGACGTAATTCTTTGGGAATTCCCGCTTTTTCTACAATACGTTTAAAGCGTCGAACCGCTGAATCAAAGGACTCCCCTTCTCGCAGACGAACATTTGGCATTGAAAATCACACCCCTTTATAAGTTAGTTGAATCAAATTAGCTTCATTTACAATTAAGCATGGTATTCTAGACCAAGTCGAATAGCTTTGAAAAGCTTTTATTGCGGGTTTATTTAGGATAGGTAATAGCATGTTATGAAAATACTCGGCATCGAAACTTCCTGCGATGAAACCGCGGTGGCCCTCTATGACGCAGAAAAAGGGATCTTGGCGCACGACATCTATACCCAGGCGGCAACCCATGCCCCCTTCGGTGGAGTGGTGCCAGAGCTTGCCTCGCGGGATCATATCCAAAAATTGCTTCCTATGGTTAAAGCAGTTTTGGGGCGGGCGAATGTTTCGCTTCATGATATAGATGGGATTGCTTATACCGCAGGCCCTGGCCTAATCGGTGCCTTATTAATCGGTAGCACCTTTGGAAAGGCTCTAGGCTATGCCCTCAATATCCCCACCTTGGGCGTGCATCACATGGAGGGTCATCTGCTTGCAGCCCTGCTCGAAGAAGATGCACCGTCTTATCCTTTTCTCGCCTTATTAGTCTCAGGAGGGCATACCTTATTAGTGAAAGTGGCGAGCCTAGGACAATATCAAATTTTGGGGGAATCCTTGGATGATGCCGCAGGCGAGGCCTTCGATAAAACCGCAAAATTACTCGGATTAGGCTATCCCGCGGGCGCAAAATTGGCCCAACTTGCCAAAAAAGGATCGCCCACCCGATTTAAATTTCCCCGCCCCTTAACCCAAAAACCGGGACTGGATTTTAGTTTCAGTGGCTTAAAAACCTATGCCTTAAACACCTACACAGAATCTTCAAAGGGAGAACAGGACAAAGCGGATATTGCTCGCGCCTTTGAAGAGGCGGTGACGGATACCTTAGTGATTAAATGTAAGCGTGCCTTTAAGATGACCGGCCTCAAGCATTTGGTGATAGCGGGTGGGGTGGGCGCCAACGAAAGTTTAAGGCAAAAAATGGCGGTAATGGGGGCAGAATTGAAGGTCCGTACCTACTTTCCGAGGTTTGAGTATTGTACGGATAATGCGGCCATGATTGCCTATACAGGCTATCTCTATCTTGCCTTGGCAGGCAAAAAAGATGATACTCTGGCGATAAATGTACGCCCCCGTTGGGCCATGGATACCCTAACTTAAGATAGGTTATAAATATGAACTCAGTGAATACAACAAATCCCGTCGCAACCCCTTCCGATAAAACAGATGTAGGCGTAGAAGCAACTGCGAACAAAGCTGACGCTTCTGATAATTTACGATTCGGCTTCGGTAAAAATTGGGAGAATTTTCTAAAGGGTTTAAATGATGACAGAATCAAAGAGGCGGAAATCAGTCTACAAAATGCTTTGCAAAAAACCTCCCTTGAGGGCTTAAGCTTTTTAGATATTGGATCAGGAAGCGGTTTATTTAGTTTGGCGGCACGTCGTTTAGGCGCCACGGTACATTCTTTTGATTACGATCCGGAATCTGTGTTGTGCACCAAATATCTCAAAGAAAGATTTCAATCAAAAGATCCCCATTGGCAAGTTGAGCGAGGCTCTGTATTAGATAAAAATTATTTGAATAATTTAGGACAATTTGACATCGTCTATTCCTGGGGCGTGTTACATCACACAGGCAATATGTATCAAGCCTTTGAAAATGTAAGTGATTTGCTTAAACCTAATGGAACTTTGTTTATTTCGATTTATAACGATCAGGGTGCGCAAAGTAAGCGCTGGACCTGGATTAAAAGAAGCTACAATAAATCCGGTTTTTTGGGTCGATTTTTGTGGATCCTGTATGGTGCAGTAAGACTTTGGACTTTGAGTTTTATCAAGATGTTCATCAAAACCGGTAATCCTTTGAGACCCTGGGTAGAATATGGTAAGCAAAATCGAGGCATGTCTGCTTATTATGATCTGGTTGATTGGATAGGGGGTTATCCCTTTGAAGTGGCCAAACCTGAAGAAGTATTTGAATTTTTTAAAGCCAAAGGATTCGAGTTGGTTCACATGAAAAACCTGTGCGGGCAGCCTTGGGTGTAATGAATATATTTTTAAGAAGCTTTAACTTTCGAAAAATTAAGCTTTGATTCTTGTCCAGCTAGCAGCCGTTTTATATTGGCGCGGTGACGAAAAAAGATAAAAACGACCATAATAAACACCGGTAAAGCGTACTGCCAATTGAGAAAGAATGCGACAGCAATGGGGGCAAAAATCGATGCGACAAGCGAGGCCAAAGAAGAAAATCGGAAAATGGCTGCAACTAACAACCAAAGAGCGACAAATATAAAACCCGATATCCAGGAGAGGGTAAATAAAATCCCCATAAAGGTGGCTACCCCTTTGCCTCCTTGAAATTTAAAGAAGACAGGGTAGAGGTGCCCTAGAAATACCGCTACCATAACTGGGCCTACACAAATGGGGCGGGGGATCTAAACTCAAGGCAAGAGCGACGGGAATGACACCTTTGAGGACATCGCCGAGCAACGTTAAACCGCCCGCGAGTTTTCCTCCGATTCTTAAAACGTTGGTCGCACCCGGATTACCAGAGCCTGCTTGCCTAGGATCCGGAAGATGTAATAGACGGCAGACTATTACCGCGCTGGAAAGCGATCCGAACAAGTAAGCTAATATGCTAAGGGAGATTATCAATAACATGTCACCATTCAATGCAAGTCAAACGCTTTCGTCAAGAGCAAAGATGCACGCGAGCCCCTCCCTCCCTCTCCCGAGTGTGGACGAGGAACTGCAAAGTGCTAAATTGCTGGCACAAATAATGGGGGCAATTCAAAACGCCCAGGGACAATTGCCCTTCAGCGAATTTATGCGTCATGCCCTTTATGCACCCGGTTTGGGATATTACAACCAGCCCCAGTATGGTTTTAAAAATCGTCAGGAATTTATTACCGCTCCCATGGTGTCTTCGCTTTTTTCTGGATGCCTTGCCAATACTTGTATCGAAGTCTTAGAAAAAACCGGCGGAAATATTTTAGAAATTGGGGCAGGATTAGGCCATATGGCCGGAGATATTTTAAAAAGATTGAATGATTTAAATGCTTTGCCCGAGCATTATTATATTTATGAACAAAGTGAATTTTTAAGAAAAACCCAGCAAGAAAAATTGGCATCCCTTGATTCTAAATTATATTCTCGGATTGTTTGGTTGGAGGATCTTAATTTAGATAATCTTAATCTCGAACCATTCGAAGGAGTGATTCTGGCAAATGAAGTATTGGATGCCATGCCAGTCTGTCGATTTAAGTTTAATCAAGGGCGTTTTTTCGAATCATTTGTAATAGCAAATGAGCCGAAAAGAACGGAAGGATTTGAGGGGGTTGAAGGGTTTGAAAGATCTTTAACAGAAATTTTTCTGCCGAGTTCCCGACCAGAATTTCAAAGCCTTCCTTTGATGAAAAAGGGAAACTTAGAGGCGGGCGGAGAATGGGAAGATTATGTTTCTGAAATCAATTTAAATATTCGTCCCTGGCTGAAAACTTTGACCGGTCTTTTAAAACGCGGAGTCATTCTGTTGATAGACTATGGGTTTCCCGAGACAGAATATTATCATCCCGAACGAAACCAAGGCACCTTGATGTGTCATTACCAAAGATTTGCGCATCACAATCCCTTCTTTTATCCAGGTTTACAAGATATTACTGCCCATGTGGATTTCACGGCTGTTGCAAGGAGTAGCGAAGCCTTAGATTTAGATATTTTGGGCTACACCAATCAAGCCAGTTTTTTGATTCATTCAGGATTAATTCCTCTTTTAGAAGAACAGCATTTTGAAACTGACGCCGCCCGCTTTAAAGCCATTCAAGGCGTGCAATGCCTAACCTCGCCTGCCGAAATGGGGGAATTGTTCAAAGTCTTAGGTTTGGGAAAAGATTTTCCTTTTTCGATTTCCGGATTCAAGTTCGCCAAAAATATTTAATAATAGCTGTGTCCCCAACAACAAGCGCGAACTCATTACTCCTGTTCTCCTGAAAAATCCTTTATTATATCCTTGGGTATTTCATCAAAATCAGGTGCAATCCATATTTTGTCTTTTAAGCGGCCTGGAACACGGGGTTCTAAGCCCTCTTTATAAGGCACCAATTTAGCCATCGGCTTTCCCGATTTACAGATAATTACTTCCTCTCCTGCAAAGGCCATTTCAACATACCTCGATAAATGTGTTTTTGCGTCATGGATGTTGGTGATACGCATCGCAAACACCTCCCCTTTATGAGATTAACTAAAATTAGTCTATTATAAAATTGTTTTATAAATCAAGGACAAACCAAATAATATGATTTTGTTATGTAATAGTGAAAAGTCTCTATTTTAAGCGCAGTATCACTGAAAATTTATTTTAATCAAAACCTAATGCTTTTTTAATCGCCAGAATTCGGCGTTGGCGAATTTTATCCCTTAACGCCTCGCCTTCGACCCCGTCTTTAATAATCAATTGGACATCTACCGATAAAGCCGCCTCAACTGCCTTTCGCAAAATATTTGATTGCAAATAAGGGATCTCTTCTTTTCCTTTTCGGCCTCGGGCATCTGCCTCACACGCCAGTAAGAATTGATCGAAACGTTTAGGCTTACGAAAGACATCCACTGATTCTAGCAACTCCAACACGGTGCCAGGTTTTAATTCCTCTAATTTATGTAAATGAAGATGATAACGTGACACTAAGATAGCCAAATCCCGATAATCATGTGGCACACGATAATGTTTGCAAAAGGCTTGAATTAGCGACACCCCTCTTTCTTCGTGCATTTTATGGCTCGGCCATTCTTCAGGTGGCGTTTCACCCTTGCCCAAATCATGACAAAGTGCTGCAAATCGGGTGATGGGATCTTCTGTTAAACGACACGCCATATCCAAAGCCATCATGGTATGAACCCCCGTATCAATCTCAGGGTGATATTCCGCTTTTTGAGGAACGCCCCACAATTTGTCTAAACTGGGCCACAATATTTTCAAGGCATGACAACTGCGAAGACATTCGAAAAATTGGGTGGGAGCAGCTTCCTTTAAGGCCCTGTCCATTTCTTGCCAGACCCGCTCAGGCACCAGCTCTTCTACCTCGCCCTCTTTCACGATTTGCTGCATCAAGCGAAGGGTTTCTGGTGCCACCCGAAATCCCATTGGGGAAAAGCGGGCCAAAAAGCGCGCGACTCTTAAAATACGCACTGGATCTTCTACAAAGGCAGGAGACACATGTCGCAGGATTTTATCTTGGAGATCTTGTCGACCATCAAAGGGATCGATAATTTCACCCTCCAAGGTTTCTGCCATGGCGTTAATGGTGAGATCTCTTCTGGAGAGATCTTCTTCTAAAGTGACATCGGGGCTGGCATGACATTCAAAACCGTAATAGCCCTTCCCTTTTTTTCGTTCTGTTCTGGCCAAGGCATATTCTTCATGTGTTTGAGGATGCAGAAAAACGGGGAAATCTTTTCCGACGCGGCGATATCCTCTTTCAAGCATTTCGTCTTCAGTGCTGCCTACCACCACCCAATCGGATTCTGTGATGGGCAAGCCCAAGAGGGAATCGCGCACCGCCCCTCCCACACGATAAATGTTCAATGATTTAATGGTGGTCTATCCTTAATCTTGCCCTTAAGAAGCGGCTTTTGCGGTTAATAACCTTAAGCCTAATAACATCAGGGCCCCTCCAGTAATACGATCTATCCAGTGTTTAGATCGTTTTAGTTTAGCACTCACATGGGGATTGGTGAAAAAGAAAGCGACCAATAAAAACCAAGCCAAGGCGAGTGCGCTTATCCATGCCCCATAAAACACCTGTGTAACAAAAGGTGTTTCTGAGGATATTACCACCGAAAAGAAACTCAAGAAAAAAAGACAGGCTTTTGGGTTAAGAAGACAGGTTAACAAACCCATGCTAAAGCCTTTTCTTAAAGAAGCATGAGTGGCCCCGCCCAATCCCGATTTTGTGTGTACAGGATTTGAAGGGGAGAGAATTTCCGGTTTGGCACGAAGCCCCTTAAAACCGATATAAAGGAGATATAGAGCGCCTAAAATTTTCATCACTGTGAAGGCTGTGACGGATTGTGCAATGACCCACCCTATTCCTAATAGATTGATTGCGACATGCCCCAGATTCGCCACTGCAATGCCCATTGCCGATCCAAATCCCGCTCTTCGTCCTTCTACCAAACTGGTTTTAGTGACGATAGCAAAATCCGGCCCCGGGCTGATTATCGCCAGAAGGCCAATCGCAGTGACAGTGAAAAATTCAAATTCAAACATTTAGGTGTTCCTCTATTTCCTTTATTCCTCTAAATTTTAGAATTAACTCGCGGTTAATACGTGTAAAGGCACGTGTGCAGTCGCTCTACGACGACGATACCTTAAATACAAACTAAGCGCACTCACCCCGCCATAAAAAGCACTCAAAGACCACACTTTATCAGGTGTACTATCCCAATAATTCACGGCTAAGAAGGTGGGCAACACCGAGACCATCCAAGCATTAAACCCATTCATTAGCATAACATATTTGGTATCCCCTAGGGCAGTTAAAACCCCCGAGACCAGGAATACTAATGCTTCTAGAAAACAATACAACCACAGCCAGTGCATCGCCGTTTCGGCATACAGCATGACTTCTAAAGCGATAGCGGCCGGGGTACTGGTTAAAAATTGAGAGACCAATAATTTGGGAAAGAAAAATAAAGGAATAATGAGAATCAGCATCATGACAATGATGATTTTCACCCCGGATAGGAGACAAAGAGAGACCCTACTTTCCTTTTCTGCCCCAATGTAATTGGCGGAAACGGTAGTGATCCCCTTTTGTAAGCCTAAAAATCCAAAGACAAACAAGGAAAATAAACTATCTCCGATGGAATAGAGGGTGATATGGGCCTCGCTCACGGACGCTAACACTTGCGCGAGCATCCCCCACGCAGATAATTCCACAATACTGGCGACGGCATTCGGCACACCTACTCGAAAGGTTTGCCAAAACAATTTGGCCTTAAAGCGCCAAAGGCTCGTGCCAAATTCTGCTCGGTATTTCGGTAATAAAAAGTAAAATAAGAGCAAGCCTGCTTGCAACACTTGAGCGGTCCCGGTGGCGATTGCTGCACCATTCGTGCCGAGTGCAGGGAAGATCCCGTTCACACCGAAAATTAAGGCATAATCCAGTAAGATATTGACAATATTACTTAAAATAGCTGTGACCATGACAAGCTTTACTTGTCCTCTTCCGATGAAGAAGGAAGACAAGGCCGCGACCAAAGGAAAGGCGGGACCGAAAAACATCAGCGAACGAAAGAAGGCAATGCCTTCTTCTTGATATTCAGGATGGGTGATAAAAAATGGGCCCCCAAACACGCCTAAAGGGATAAACAAAAAGGCGGTCATCAAGGAGAACCAGATCATCTGCCAAATGGGTTCGCCAATTTGTTTATACTTTTTGGCCCCATTATATTGACCCACAAAGACTTCAGAAATGGACGCGATTCCGACCATTCCCAATTGAAAGATGTTGAAGACAAGGCTTGCGACTACTGCTGCATTCATGGCCTGGATATTGTATTGGGCTAGGATAAAGCGGTCGAAGAAGATCATGAAATTAATGGAGAACATCGAGAAAATCAAAGGATAAGAGATAGTCCAGATTTCCTGTACACTGCCGGAAGGAGAAAAAGTGAGCTGGCCTTTAAATTTTCGCATGAATTTTAATATTAGCCTCCAGTTTTGACCGACTTTATACCCGTTTATTCACCTCGTCAATACTCTACACTACTGCATTTAATAGCAAACTTTCGGCTATTCTTCAACCGATAACAAGGCTTCCACAAAACTTTCGGCTTCAAAAGGCTTTAAATCGTTTATCCCTTCGCCTACCCCAATAAAACGGATGGGAAGGTTGAGGGTTTTGGCCACATTAAAAACAATGCCTCCCTTCGCCGTGCCATCCAATTTTGTGAGCACTATTCCGGTCAAGGTGAGGGCTTCATGAAAGATTTTGGCTTGATTCAGACTATTTTGACCCAGGGTGGCATCCAACACGAGCAGGATCTCGTGTGGCGCGGTAGGATCTAATTTACGCATGACCCTCACCACTTTTTTGAGTTCTTCCATCAAATGTTGTTGATTGTGAAGCCTGCCCGCGGTATCCGCTATTAGCACCTCAAACTGTTTGGCTCGGGCTTTTTGCAGGGCATCGAATAGGACAGAGGCGCTATCGCTCCCGGTCTCTTGTGCCACCACCGGAACCTTATTACGCTCTCCCCAAACCTTAAGCTGGTCGATGGCCGCGGCTCGAAAGGTGTCTCCTGCCGCTAACATAATGGAATAGTTCAGCCCTTGTAAGTGTCTGGCCAATTTTCCAATCGTTGTAGTTTTGCCTACGCCATTCACGCCAACCACTAAAATGACTGCGGGTCGATGATTGGGAGAAAGCACTAAAGGATGACCATAAGGTTTAAGGCTGTCGATTAAAATGGATTTCAAAGCCAGCTTCAGGGCATGGATATCTTTGAGTGCGGTACGGTTCACCTTTTCTTGTAATTGGGTCAACACTTGCTCGGTGACGGATACCCCCATGTCTGTCGATAATAAAAGAGATTCAAGGGTTTCGAAGGTTTCTTCGTCAATTTCTTTTTTACCTAAGAAGAGGTTCGCAAAGCCTTCGCTTAGTTTTTGCCTGGATTTGGATAGCTTCAATTTTAGGCGGTCTAGGAGGGAGCCCGATTCGGGTTCCGGTTCGAGTTCGAGTTCAAGTTCAAGTTCGGATGTGGGCTCAGATTGAGATTCCCGTTTCCATTCCCGTTCTTCTCCCTCGACTGGCCCTTCAAAAGTGGGAGGTTTTTCAACGGGATGAGAGGTTTGAGTTTCAGACAGTGCCTCTGCTGGGGCTTTCCCCATGAGTTTTTTCTTCAAAAAATCGAACATTAATTCACTCCCTATTAATGGGTCGAGAGACGAGATAAGATACCCTCAGTATACTAGGATGGCATAACCTCGTGAAGACATCTAAACGTAATGAATTGCGTATTATCGGCGGCTTGTGGCGAAGCCGAAAAATTTTCTTCCCCGATGTCGAGGGCCTAAGGCCGACCCCGGATAGAGTAAGAGAAACGCTCTTTAATTGGCTTAAAGCGGAGATTGTAGGTGCACATTGTCTGGATCTTTTTTCGGGGAGTGGCGCCTTAAGTTTCGAAGCCTTGTCTCGAGGGGCAGGAAAGGCCGTGTTAGTAGAAGAAGATAAGGATGCCTTTGAGTGTATTCAGCAGAGCGCCGCCACCTTGCAAGCAAAGAAGCTGGAAATGCATCAACAAGATTGTCTTGTTTTTTTAAAGAATGAACAGAGGAATTCTTCTCCTTTTGATATTATATTTGTAGATCCGCCTTACGCCAAAAAATTACTGCCCACATGCTTTAAGTTAATCGATATCCACCATTGGTTAAAGCAAAGCGGATTAATCTATTTTGAATCTGAAACACCGATCACTGAACAAGATTTACCCAACACTTGGAAAATTCTAAAAGCCAAACGCGCCGGTAATGTTTACTATCATTTAGTGCAAAAACAAGAAACCGTTGTTTAACATATTCATTAACTAATTTAATGAAGAGATCAGATTTTCATTAACCAAACTTTAGATTGCATTAATAAAAAACTTCTTCATACTTTATGTTGTTTCTCTTACCAATTAAAAAAGTAGACACGTTTTTTTTATTACAGTAGCATAAGATTCGAGCATAAGACTTGACGACAATTTTTTTAAGTTAGATAACCCTAAAAGGAGCAATACAATGAGTGTAACACCCGAAACTTTTTATACTTACGTTTCCCCTAAGGCTCACTATAACAGTGTTGAAGCGCAGAAATCTTCTTATTGGGAAACAATGTCCCCAGGTGAGATTCCTGAAGCTAGCAGCTTCAGCGAGGCTGGAAAATACTTCGCTTTCAAGCATGTTGCTCGCAATTACAAAGCTAAATTGATAGGTATCTCAATCAATACCACTTATCCTAGTTCTGTCGCTTTGTCATTTCAGGATGAAGGTGAACTTAAGAATTTCAAAGAGGCACTAGAAAAAGAGGGCCTTAAAACAGAAACTTCTTCCAAAATAGATCATGGTAGTAGTCGTAGTACATACACAACGCTAAAATTAAGTGTCGCTTTACCAAAGGACTCACCTCAGAGCCATTTGACAAAATTGGCTAGATGCATTAATTCGTTTGAAAAGCTACCCTTGCCCATAATGGTAAAAATGTTCTCGTCTCTCAAAACGGGTGAGTTTAACTATGAAGAAACATTAAAAGCCGAACTGGGACAGATTTTCAATACCTTCTTAAACTCTTTAGCTTCTTCTGAAACATCTGAAACAGATGACTTTGAATCAATGTATTCACAGAAACCTTCTCGTATGAGTCCTGCTGAAACCAAAACTTGGGAGGAAGCCTTCCAATTTGCAGAAGCCTCTAAATCCCCCCTATTATATATGACGATGGCCGATAATTATTCTGGTAAATTGAAGTCTCTCAAAATGGGACCAACGGCAATCCTGGCAGGCGTTAAACTTATCGACAGCGATGACACTGTCCGGCTCAATTTAGATCCCAAAATAAAAGGCAGACTTTATTATTTGGCGGCTAAACTCAATGTTGCTTTTTATAGATTTCCTGATCAGGGATCTGATGCGCCAGGTAAAGACTCAAGTAAAGAACCTGACGAGTTTTTACGTATTGCATTCAAACAAGCTGTCGAGGCAAGCCGAGCAGGACATCCTGGATCAAAAGACCTTATCAATCAAATAATAGAACAAATGAGAAAAAGAGAGCTGGTTTTCCTACCCGGGCCCGCTAACTGCGACACCGCAGACTCAACAATAGATATGTTATTTGAGGTGATTGGAACCCCTGGCAAAGAAGCTTTAAAACAGAGACCGACTGCTTCTGCAACGGTGCCTTCGACAACAACAGCGTCTTCAACAGCAGCTGCGCCCTCTTCTAGTACTGTGGCAGCCTCTTCAGCCTCTGCTAGAGACCTGAGCTTGTCTAGCCCCGCTCCCGTCTTGGCTTTTTCTACGGCTGCGCTTTCATCCGCTACCGCGACTTCGACCCAATCTGGTCCCACCCCACTTTCCCGAGCGACTGCAGATGGTGCTGCTCCTGCAACGCCACCCGCATCTACATCCGCTTCGTCCTCGCAACCATCAACGGGATCGGCTTCGGGATCGACTTCAGCAGGCGCGGGTTCATCCAGTGATGCAGTTTCGTCTGAAGATGCAACAAGAAGATCAAGTGCAAGACCAGGCGCAAAAGCAGGACAACAGAAGTAAGTGTCTAGACAAAGAAGCTCATTTTAATTCTGAGCGCAATATCGGGGCGAATTTTGTGTTCGCCCCGATTACGATATCTATAACATAAGCAATATTTCACCAGAAGTTCTTTCAATTGATATTCTTTTAGTTTTAGGATCTAAACTATAGCTTAAATAACAATAATCAATTGGAGAAGAGAGAACCTTTGGATGAAAAATAGCGGTAATGTCTCCGTCAAAACGGGCAGAGCGATTTAGCAAACCCGGATGCCCTTGGCTATGAATATGCTGTCCAATCGTTTGAGTGAAGGAATATTCTTCTGGATGAACCAATTTGGGAAATAATGGAACTTTTTTTCTTAAATCCAATAATAATGCATCACAGTATACTTTAAAAACCCGTCTCTCGCTTATAATAGGCAAATCGTGATTATCAAATTGAGTAGATTTTAAAAATTTTCTCCAATGATGTACAGTTTCATGGATAGTCGTTAAAAATTCTAAAGCCCCATACCAGACACCATAGTTTCCATTACTAAAGCGGGAAGCTGCCCAATTCACCGGTTTAAAAGGGAAATCAATTGCTTGAATAAAGAGTGCCTCATCAAAGGGACGGTTAATGATGGGTGTGGGAGAATAGTGCTTTGGCTTAGAGTTAAGTTCTGCTTTATGCGCAGATCCCCAATCGACAGGATTGTCACTTAAATCATCATAGAGATCTTGAGCGATGCGAATTGATTTAATATTTCGAAATAAATTTTCTTGGAAATTAACGACTGAAAGTTCATCAAAAATTGACTGCTCCATTTACTTATCTTCCACGTTCCCTATCTAGATAGGTTCTTACCATTAATAAACCCGTATAACCATACTCTTGTATCATTTCAACCGGGGTTTTGTTGTCAAAAAAACTGTTGCGCGTTTTCGGCCAACGATAAGCTAGCTCAGAATTATGAGGAAAAATGATACGCAAAGACTTATGAATACTCAACAAATGACCCGCACGTTCCAGTAAATCTCGACTCATTCCAAAACTACCTTCTTTTTGTCGATAACGGCTAAGCGTTGCCCGAGCATTCGGTTCGAGCCCCAATAATTCAAGCTGCTCTTTTGTGGTCAACTGCCAGAGATCAAAGAGCTTCATGATCATTTTGGTCAAGGACTGTCTTTCATCCGGCCCAACGGGCTGGCCATCATCCCCTCCCTTTTTAGAAGAACTTGGGTGTGCCTTCACGCTTTTTCCCTATATTTGTTTCTTTGGTAACATTAAGTGTAACACAAAAAACAAATAATGGAATAGGGGCTCTACTAGGTCTCTCAAAGAAGCAAGCAGGCCCAGTCACGTTAAGCCCGGGCGATGCACCAGACATCAACTCTGTCGATTGAGCCTGTTGCCTTCAGGGCTTCAGCCAATTTGGAGGCGGTGCTGCCGGTGGTAACGACATCATCCATAATCGCCACATGTTGAAACGGAAGAGGGTTTGGAACAGAAAATATCTCTTTCAAATTATGTTTGCGTGAGAGAGCAGAGAGTGAAGATTGAGGTCTTGCATGTCGGGTGCGAATGACGGCATCCCATAAAATCGGTAATGGATGTTTGTTCTGCTTATGCTGGTTGTGCTTCTTGTCGAGTGGCTTTAATAATTCAAACACTTGATTAAAACCCCGTTGTCTAAATCGTTTCAAATGCAAAGGAACAGGAATGATGGCTTCGGGTAAGGGTGTTTTTGCATACCATTCATTCACCCCTTCTATTAAAAGTTCCCCTAACAATTTACCATGGACAAATTGATTGGCGTATTTTAAGCCTGTGATGAGTTTAGTCACGGGAGGACGATAATCAAATAAGGTGCAGAGGCGATCAAAATGGGGCGGGCGTTCAGTACATTTCTCACATTGAATATGTTCATTGGGTTTTTCTACATGCGCTCCACAACGATAACAGCGGTAATCTGTCCAAGGCAGCAATCGATAACAGACGGTACAGAGATCTCGATTAATATCCGTCTTTAAGCCACAGAGGCAGCACAGTCTAGGCAAGACCCAGTCTAAGAGGGTATATAGAGGATTAGGCATGTGAAGCATGGTACTACGACGTTCTTCGAAAACATGAGAGAATGGATTCTATGCAAAACCTAAGCGCAAAGGCAACTGAGAAGAAGCTTCTAAGCCATTTTAATCAAGTGGCCCGTGAGTACGATGCCCATGCTTTTTTTCAGCGAGAGGTGGGAGAGCGATTAATGGATCGCTTAGATATGATTAAGCTGCGGCCCACTACTGTGCTGGACTTAGGAGGTGGGACAGGTTATATGGCAAATCTTTTGTCCGAACGATTTCCAGAAGCTTTGGTTGTTAACTGTGATTTTGCAGAACAGATGTTAAGGATGGCTAGAAAGAATAGTAATGACAATCAGAATGTTAAGAATGATTTGATGACTGCAAAGGCTGAAATGCTTCCTTTTAAAACAAGCTCTGTCGATATTGTCTTTTCAAATTTACACCTCGACTGGGTTTTAAAACCCATGCCTGTGTTATCTGAGATCAAACGGGTGCTCACCCCAGAAGGCGTGATGGTATTTTCGTCTCTAGGACAAAATACTTTGAAAGAATTAAAGACCTGTTTCGCGAAGATTGATGACAAAAAACATGTGAATCAATTTTACGATATGCATGATTTAGGAGATGGTTTATTAAAATTAGGATTTATACAGCCGGTGATAGCTTCCGAAACACTCACCATAGAATATTTGAAGCTTGATGATTTAATTTTAGATTTAAGGAAAACGGGTAGTCATTTTGTTTTCAATGAAGGAAAACAAGGATTGAGGGGAAGTAAAATTTATAAGGCACTAAAAGGGCATTACGAAGAATATCGAAACAACCAAGGGAATTTACCTGTCACAATTGAAGTCATTTATGGTCAGGCCTGGGGGAGTCATGAAAAGGATTTTCCGGAAAATGCTAGGACTATCAAAATACAACAGATTGTAAGCTAAAGGGAATTGCTTTAGGCGCGACCCTCATCCAGCCGTTGATTCGCGCCATCCATGGCGCTCACCCTTCGGGCGCCCATTCGGGCGTCCAAAACGGCAATCCTTGCCGTTTTGTCGGGCCACCTTCTCCCGCAACGGGAGAAGGTTAAATTATTACCATTAATCTCATTCACGGAAATAGGGATTAGAAAATTTAGGGGTAGAAATAAAGGAGGGGGAATAAGGAGGGAAGAAAAAAAAGACAGGGAAATATCGTATAAATACAATATCCCTGCCATTAAAAGTAAACTGGAGCCTGGCAGTGTCCTACTTTCACATGGGGAGAGCCCCACACTATCATTGGCGCTGAGCGGTTTCACTTCCGAGTTCGGAATGGGATCGGGTGGTGCACACTCGCTATTGCCACCAGGCATAACTCTTTGGGTCAAACGTTTACACACTCGGTGCAAACGCTACACAAATTTAATATGAAAATTAATTTCATATACAGATTTGTGCATTAGACAAATTATTGAGAAACATTTACACACTTTGGTGTAAACATTATCAAATTAGGTACAAGTTTAAACAAACTATCTGAGATTATATGGCCAAGCCGCACGGTCAATTAGTACAGGTTAGCTCAAGGCCTCACGACCCTTACACACCCTGCCTATCAACGTTGTCGTCTTCAACGGACCTTTAGAAAACTTAAAGTCTTGGGAGATCTCATCTTGAGGTGGGCTTCCCACTTAGATGCTTTCAGCGGTTATCCCGTCCGCACATAGCTACCCGGCAATGCCACTGGCGTGACAACCGGTACACCAGAGGTGCGTCCACTCCGGTCCTCTCGTACTAAGAGTAGCTCCTCTCAAATCTCCAACGCCCACAGCAGATAGGGACCGAACTGTCTCACGACGTTCTGAACCCAGCTCGCGTACCACTTTAAATGGCGAACAGCCATACCCTTGGGACCTGCTTCAGCCCCAGGATGTGATGAGCCGACATCGAGGTGCCAAACACCGCCGTCGATGTGAACTCTTGGGCGATATCAGCCTGTTATCCCCGGCGTACCTTTTATCCGTTTAGCGATGGCCCTTCCATACAGAACCACCGGATCACTAAAACCTACTTTCGTAGCTGCTCGACTTGTTTGTCTCGCAGTCAGGCACCCTTTTGCTTTTGCGCTCAAAGCATGATTTCCGACCATGCTGAGGGTACCATCGCGCTCCTCCGTTACTCTTTAGGAGGAGACCGCCCCAGTCAAACTACCCACCATACATTGTCCCCACGCTGGTTATACAGCGTTAGGTTAGAAGCTCGACTATTCCAGGGTGGTATTTCAAGGATGGCTCCATGCGATCTAGCGACCGCACTTCAAAGCCTCCCACCTATCCTACACAGGAACATTCAAGATCCAATGCAAAGTTGTAGTAAAGGTGCACGGGGTCTTTCCGTCTTGCTGCGGGTACACTGCATCTTCACAGCGATTTCAACTTCACTGAGTCTCGGGTGGAGACAGTGTGGCTATCGTTACGCCATTCGTGCAGGTCGGAACTTACCCGACAAGGAATTTCGCTACCTTAGGACCGTTATAGTTACGGCCGCCGTTTACCGGGGCTTCGATCCGGAGCTTTGCCTTACGGCTGACCCCTTCAATTAACCTTCCGGCACCGGGCAGGCGTCACACCCTATACTTCCTCTTTCGAGTTTGCAGAGTGCTGTGTTTTTGATAAACAGTCGCAACCACCTGGTTTCTTCGACCTTCAAGCGCTTGTACCGCGAGGGTACTCACACCCAAAGGCGCACCTTCTCCCGAAGTTACGGTGCCAATTTGCCGAGTTCCTTCACCCGAGTTATCTCCACGCCTTGGTATTCTCTACCAGTCCACCAGTGTCGGTTTCCGGTACGGTTCGATTGCACTTATGCTTAGAAGCTTTTCTTGGAAGCATGGCATCAGCTACTTCTCAGTTTCTTGCGAAACCGCTCGTCGTCACATCTCAGAGTAATGTGTCTCCGGATTTACCTAGAAACACCTCCTACATGCTTAAACCATCACCACCATTCGATGGCTAGCCTAGCCTTCTCCGTCCCTCCATCGCAGTACAACCAAGT